>Ga0066637_10000365_pt1 | contig 26914 bp, 26 predicted proteins | sample CryGeyCG2014_020_FD_62737 | JGI IMG/M metagenome (GOLD analysis project Ga0066637, IMG submission 62737) | Groundwater microbial communities from aquifer - Crystal Geyser CG08_land_8/20/14_0.20 | ecosystem: Environmental > Aquatic > Deep subsurface > Groundwater | place: USA: Utah: Grand County...
ATATTACTGAATCCCGGATGAAACAGCCTTTCTTGCATAAGCCTCAACCTTTCAGGGCATAAAAAATGGAAATCAGCATCACGAATGGCAGAATGCCATTGTATGTGCCATTTAACCGATTGAATGGCATTTCTAATGGCGCATCATCCAAGCGAATAATGGCCAGCATGTATCGCTCGACAAAAGTAACGAAATGTGTTACTTTGCCTGCGCAATTCATTTGAAGGGGAAACCTGTGACCGCAATGCAATTCATATCGGATCTGGTCGCAAGGGGGCGATACTGCTTCAGCACCGAGGAGGCGACCGATGCTTTGGGGACCACCGCTGTGGCCACCAGAGCGGCGCTCCGCCGCTTGCGGCAAAAAGATGAGCTCGCCATGCCCTCCAGGGGTTTCTATGTCGTTGTCCCGCCTGAGTTTCGGAATGCGGGGTGCCTGCCCGCCGGCCATTTTATCCCGGCCCTGATGGAACACCTGGGAGAAAAGTACTATGCCGGTTTGCTCAGCGCCGCCGAGTATCACGGCGCGGCGCACCAGCGTCCCCAGATCTTTCAGGTCATGGTGGCCAGGAACAAACCCGAAATCACCTGCGGCAAGGTCCGGGTGATGTTTGTGGCCAGAAAAAATGTGGCGCAAATTCCTACCGCGGATTTCAAGACCCCGCGGGGATACCTGAAGATATCCACCCCGGCTGCGACCGCCTTTGACTTGGTGGGATATCCGAACCATGCGGCGGGGCTGGACAATGTGGCCACCATACTCGCGGAGCTTGCTGAACATCTTGATGGAGAGGAATTGATCCGTCTGGCGGCGCTTTCACCCATCGCCTGGGCACAGCGGTTGGGTTATCTGCTCGAACTGGTGGGCGCGCAGAAGAAAACCGCGAAATTGGCAAAATTCATCTCTGAAAAGAATCCGGAGCCCACCCCTCTTACGCCATCGCGGCCTTTTGAGGGAATCAGCCAGTTGAAACCATGGAATATCCTAGTAAATACCCTTGTGGAGGCGGATATTTGATCCCACAGGACTTCATATCCGAATGGAAGAAGGCTGCCCCCTGGTCCCAAAATGATCAGGTGGAACAAGACCTGATCATCTGCCGCGCCTTGGTGGAGATCTTCAGCCATCCCGATCTGGCGGAAAACCTTGCCTTCCGTGGCGGCACGGCCCTTTTCAAACTCCATCTGCCGCCGATTCGTTATTCCGAGGACATTGACCTGGTTCAGGTCCATCCGGGACCAATGGGTCCTCTCATGGACGCCATACAGGAGAAACTCAATCCCTGGTTGGGGAACCCGAAACGGAAACGTTCCGAAGGAAGGGTGACGCTGACCTACCGGGTGGCTTCCGAAGAAGGCGTGTCGCTGAAGCTCAAGGTGGAGATCAATTCCCGCGAACATTTTACGGTTCTGGGATTCGAGAAACGCATCTTTGCCGTTGATTCGCGCTGGTTTTCCGGAAGCGCGCCCATCCTGACCTATCAACTTGACGAGCTAATGGGCACCAAGGTGCGGGCGCTGTACCAGCGCAAAAAGGGACGGGATCTGTTAACCTGTGGACGGCATTTGACACCGTATCCGTCCGGCCGGAGCCGGTCATACGATGTTTTCTGCATTACATGGATCAGGAAGGGCATAAGGTGTCCCGTGCGGAGTTCGAGCAGAATCTATCCGAGAAGCTGGACGATCCTATATTCATCGCTGATATCGGACCGCTCGTGGTTGCCGACAGTGGTTTCGATCTCCCCCGGGTGGCCGATTTCGTGCTGAAGCGATTGGCATCCCTGATCCCGGGGGAAGCCTGGCAAGAGAAAGTTCCCACTTGACGTTCATCTGTAAAACACTTTCTACGTGAGCCTCAACCTTACAGGTCATAAAAAATGGAAATCAGCATCAAAGGTCTCAACAAGAACTATTACTCGGAAGGCAAGACCATCGCGGCGCTGGATCACGTCGATCTGACGATCCCGGCCAACCGGATCTTCACGCTGCTGGGGCCGAGCGGCTGCGGCAAGACCACGTTGCTGCGCTGCATCGTCGGCTTGGAGACGCCCGACGCGGGGGAGATCGCGATCGGCGGCGAGGTGGTCTTTTCGACGGAAAAGGGCATCTACGTCCCGCCGGACCGGCGGGGGCTGGGGATGGTGTTTCAGACCTACGCCATCTGGCCGCACATGAACGTCTTCGACAATGTGGCCTACCCGCTCCAGGCCCGCAACGAACCCAGGGAGGAGATCGTCCGCAAGGTCTCAAAGACGCTCCATTTCGTCCAGTTGGATGGGTTCGAGAAGCGGCCGGCGACGAAGCTCTCCGGCGGTCAGCAGCAGCGGGTCGCCCTCGCCCGGGCGCTGGTCGCCGAGCCGAAGGTGATCCTCTTCGACGAGCCCCTCTCCAACCTGGATGCCAAGCTCAGGGAGGAGACGCGCAAGGAGCTGCGGAGCTTTCTCACGGAACTGAAAATCACCGCGGTCTATGTGACCCACGACCGGATCGAGGCCCTGTCGCTCTCGGATACCGTCGCGGTGATGAAGAGCGGCCGCATCATCGAGCTGGGGACGCCTTGGGAGATCTACTTTGACTCCGACCGGCGGTTCGTGGCGGACTTCATCGGCCGCGCGAACTTCATCGAGGGCAAGGTGTCAACCGGCGAGGATTCCTTCACGATGATCGATTCCGCGATCGGCGCCATCGCCTGCGAGAAGAAGATCAACGCCTCGCCGGGCGCCGCGGTCACCGTGTGCATCCGCCCGGAATTCATCCGGGTTTTGAAAGGAGACCATCAGGTTGGGCGAAACATCTTCCGGGGAAGAGTCGAATCCCTGGTCTTCGTCGGCGACGCCTACGAGGGGGAGATCCGGGTCGGAGAGACGCTGTTGATCTTCCGGATCGAGCCGACAACCGCCATCCGGGAGGGGGAGGAGATTGCCCTCCACTTCGACCCGCGTCACTGCTCGATCCTCCTGAACTGATGGATGCGAACATGAAGGCAGCGAATGATATCATTTCTGAGGAAACCGGGGGCGCGCTTCCGGGAAAGTAGGGACAGGGAAAGTAGGGACAGCTCCCGATTTTTCTGGAAAAAATCGGGAGCTGTCCCTACTTTCCTAAGGGTATCAGTGGTAATATGGATCATTTTCGCTGGCCAAATAAATTCTTTCGAGAACATGGGCTTTTTAGTCTTGTGGATGCCCATATGAAATTACTCCAGTCCTCAATGAGGTAAAACCACCGACTGGAGAGCCGGATGCGGGAAATCCGCCAGTCCGGTTCGGAGGGAGGGGCGATGCAAACCAATGTATCGTCCCTACCCCTATCAAGGGTGAGTATCTTTCAGGTCTCAAAGGTAACGTGCGATGAAAAAGAGCGGAATGACGCTGACGCCGGGCCTGATCGCGATTGTCGGATTCCTCACGGTCTGCCCCGTCGTCATGCTGATCCTGGGGAGCTTCAGCGAGGGGCTCAACGCCTTCGGAACGTTCACGCTCTCGAAGTACGTCAAGGCCTACAGCGACCCGGCCTTCGCCGAAATCCTCGTCAATACGGTTATCTTCACGATCGGCTCCGCGCTGGTTGCCACCGTCCTGGCCCTTTTTCTGGCCTATCTGAACACCCGAACGAACATCCCGTTCAAGTTCATGTTCCGGATCATTTCGTTGATTCCGATGATGGTGCCGCACATCCTCTTCGCCGTGAGTTGGGTTCTGCTGCTGAACCCGTCGAACGGCATGATCAACCTTTTCCTCCGACAGCTCTTCGGCTGGGAGGGGGCGGCGCTCAGCATCTACACGCTCCAGGGGATGATCCTCGTGGAGGGGCTCCTGGACCTGCCCATCGCCTACTTAGTCATCGCCCCGGCCATGTCGGCGTTCGACGTTTCGTTGGAGGAGTCCTCGAAGGTGTGCGGGGCGTCGAACCTGCGGACGCTCATGCGGGTCACTTTGCCGGTTCTCCGGCCGGCCATCCTGGCCGCGGCAACGCTCGTCATCGTCCGGAGCCTGGCCTCCTTTGCCGTTCCCTCGGTAATCGGCATGCCGGGGCGGATCTACGTGCTGGCGACCCACATCTACCGCGTCGTCGCGACCGGGTATGTCACGGACTACGGGATGGCGGCGGCGGTGGGCATGAGTGCGCTGGCCGCATCGATCACGCTGATCTTCCTCTACCGCCACCTGACCCGGGAAGGGGAGAAATACGTCACCGTCTCCAGCCGGGGCTATCGGCCGAGCGTGATTGACTTGAAGGGGGCCCGATATCCCCTTTTCGGAATCGTCGCGCTGCTATCGTTTGTGCTGATCGTCCTGCCGGTCCTGGTCCTCTTCTATACCTCCGTCGTTCCCTACTCCATGGTTCCGAGCGCGAAGGCCTTCGCGATGATGAGCTGGAAGCACTGGATCGCGGTCCTCAAGGACCCTGTTTCGCTGCTGTCACTCAAGAACAGCCTCTATCTCGGCGTCGGCGGGGCGACGCTGGGGATGATCCTCTCCTTCTTCGTCGCCTACGTGATCGTCAAGGTCCGGACGAAGGCCTCCGGCTTTCTCGAATCCTTGAGTTTTCTCTCATTCTCGTTCCCGGGGATCGTCGTCGGGATCGGTTTCATGTGGTTTTTCGTCCAGACGCCCCTCTATGCGACGATCTGGGCGCTCTTGATCGGCTACATCGCGACCTACCTGCCCTACGGAATCCGACCGCTGACCAGCGCCTTCGTCCAGATCCACAGCAACCTGGAGGAGTCCTCCCGGGTCTGCGGCGGCGGGCGGTTCTACACGATGCGCCGGATCGTCATCCCCCTCCTGGTTCCGGGAATCGTCTCCGGCTGGATCCTGATGGCCACGATGTTCGTCCGCGAGCTGAGCCTCTCGGTCGTCCTCTCCCGGCCGGGGACGGAGGTCCTCGCCGTCCAGATCCTCCGGTTCGCTGAAGACGGTCTGTGGGGGCGGCTCTCCGCGCTGGGGATCCTGATGATCTTCATCTCCACGACGCTGGTGATCATCGCCTCCCGGATCGGGGCGCAGTTGACGAAGGTGGATCCATAAGGGCCGCCAGGACCTCCCTCTGAAATGGTATTACGCCTTATCCCGGTACCCGAACTCCTGGAGCATGCGGGGGTCGTGGGTCCAGTCCTTCGCGACGCGGACGAAGAGTTCGAGGAAGACCTTGGCGGCGAAGAACTTCTCCATCTCTAAACGCGCCCTTGTGCCGATCTCCTTGAGCATCGCGCCCTTCTTGCCGATGATGATCCCCTTCTGCGACTCCTTTTCCACGTGGATGGTTGCCGCGATCCGAATCATGTTCTTCGTTTCGTCCTCCTTGAAGGCGTCCACGACGACGGCGGTCACGTAGGGGATTTCCTTGTGGGTGCGGAGGGTGATCTTCTCCCGGATGATTTCGGCGGCGATGAAACGCTCGGAGCGGTCCGTCATCATCTCCTCGGGGAAGTACCGCGGCCCCTCGGGGAGGAGCTTCCAGATCTCCGTGGTCAGGACGTCCACGCCCCGGCCTTTCAGCGCGGAAATCGGCAGGATCTCCCGGAACGGAAAAAGTTTGCCGTAGGCCTCGATCAACGGCAGCAGCAGCGGTTTTTCCACGAGATCGATCTTGTTGATCACGAGAAAAACGGGGATCGTTTTTCCCCGGATGGATTCCAGAATGAACCGGTCGCCCGGGTGGGGGAGAGGGGCCGCCTCGGCGAGGAGCAAAATGAGATCAACGGTTCCGAGGGTTCCCGTCGCGGTCTCGATCATCGCCCGGTTCAGCGGCGTTGTTGCGCTGTGAATCCCCGGCGTATCGAGGAAAATCAGTTGCCCCGGCTGCGGCTCCGGGAGGTTCCGGATCCCCATGATTTTGTTCCGCGTCGTCTGGGGTTTGTGCGTCGTGATGGCGATCCGCTCGCCGACGATCGCGTTTAGAAGCGTCGATTTTCCCACATTGGGCCTGCCGATGATGCCGATGAAACCCGATTTGAACACTTCCGCCTCCGTTGCCGGGGACACCTTGCAGCAAGGTGTCCCCATAATTTCCGATGAGAGGATGCCGGGCGCCCAAAAAATCCGTTTCACTTTTTCCGGGGGTCACGATACCACGTCGGCCATCCGCATGCAAACCTTCCCTCGACGAACCCGGTCGGAAAGTAGGGACAGCTCCCTATTTTTTCCAGAAAAATAGGGAGCTGTCCCTACTTTCCGCTCCTCATCGAGGGGGAGGGATACAGGGAGAGGGGCATTTTCATATAAAGGGGGGCTTGAAAGAAAAAAATCCTTAAGTCAACGACATTCCCCTGCGAAGCCAAGTGATGCGACCGGCGCCGTCCGTCTGCAGTTGTCCGTTTCGATGCGCCAGGATCACGTTTCCCCGGGAAAGGGCGGGATCGGCCGTGACGCGGATTTCTTCGATGCCGAAGCGTTCCTTAATGAAAGCGATGTTTCCCCGCCCAGCGCCGCAGAAGTTGGAGAGATCGGCCGGAGAGATGGTGAAGTCGGCTGCCAATCGGTCGGCGTCGGCCATTCGGGAAGAGACGGCGCTGTTCTCCCTTTCGACGGACGAGAGCAGGGCGGCGGCCGACTCCCGAAAAAGGGCGGTTTCCACGAGAGACCGGAAGGCCGGGTGAAAAGGCCCCGCGACGACGGCCCCCGGTTCTTCCAGCTCCCGTGTGGTCTGGAGGCCGAGACGGATGACGGGAATCCCCGCCGCGGTCAGCGCCTTGAGGGCATTTTTACAGAGATCCGTCGCCTCCGGAAGGGTCAGGGGCCTGTACGTCCCTTGATGAAAGGCATGGGCGAGGGCGGTGTTCCTGAGGACGAGCGTGGGATGGATCCGGACCATATCCGGACGGAGCGCAATGGTCTTCCGGATGGTTTCGGCGAAAAGGTCGGGGCTGTCCCCGGGCAGTCCGGCCATCAGATGGATCCCCGTTTCGAAACCCTTTTCCCGAAGCAGGGTGAGCGCCCGGACGGTGTCGGTTTCCGTGTGACCCCGACGGGATTCCATCAGCACGCCGTCATGCAGCGACTGCGCCCCCACCTCTACGGTCGTGACGCCGGCGGTCTGTAAAAGATCGAGAGCCTCCTTGTCGATCCCGTCGGGACGCGTCGAGATCCGGATGCCGTCCACCGCTCCCTCACGGAGAAAGGGTGCGGCCATGTCGAGCAGACGGCGCTGCTCCTCCGGTTCCATCCCGGTGAACGTCCCGCCGTAAAACGCGATCTGCACCGGGCCGCCCTCCCGCGGGGCGCTCTCCAGGTGGGCGCGGACGGTTTCGGTGAACGCCGCTTCCGTGACCCTCTCCGGGCGATCCCCCGCGGTCAGCCGCTCGTTGCAGAAGAGACAGCGGTGGGGACAGCCCCGGTTCATCAGGAAGATGGGGATGATCATTCGAGCTTCTCCATGGCGATTCGGGCCGCCTGCTGCTCCGATGGTGCTGAGGCCGGCGCTTTTCCGGGCTTCTCCGCTGCGGTCGCCGCCGGGACGGGTTCGATTTTGCGGAGCCACTCCGTGGCGATTCGGGCCGCCTGCTGCTCCGCGTCCTTCTTGCTCCGGCCTTTTCCCGTCGCGATCACCCGCTCGCCGATCACAAGGCTCGTCTCGAAACGCTTGTCGTGGTCCGGGCCGGTTTCGGAGATCACCATGTAGCGCGGCATTTCCCGGAACAGAACCTGGCACATCTCCTGGACGGCGGTCTTGTAATCCCGATAGACGGCAGAGATATCCCCCTCCTCGATGAGCGGTTCGAAGAGCTCGGCGATGAAGGCGGCGGTCCGGTCGAAACCGCCGTCCTGGTACATTGCGGCGATGACCGACTCGAAGGCGTTTGCCAGAAGCGAGGATTTCATCCGGCCGCCGGAACCCTCTTCCCCTTTGCCGAGCAGAAGGTGTTCCCCGATTCCGAACCTCCGGGCCAGCTCCGCCAGCGGCTGTTCGTTGACGACGGAGGCCCGCAGTTTCGAGAGTTGCCCTTCGGAATGGTCGGGGAATTTTCTCATCAGCAAGTCGCTGACGGTCAGCTCCAGGACGGCGTCTCCCAGAAACTCCAGCCGTTCGTTGTCCCGGCAGGCGAGGGCGGCATTTTCGTTGACGAACGACCGGTGCGTCAACGCGTTGTCCAAAAGGGCGATATCCGCGAAATACCAGCCGAGCCGGTCCTCCAACCCCGTCAGTGCCTGAACCCGTTCCTCATTCATGATGCTCTCTCAATCCTTAGCCGTTGTTTGATGAACTCGTAAAAAGTCCGGATGCTGCGTTACGCTTCACCCTTCGTCATTGCGGCGTACGGAAAAGTACGCCGCATTCCTCAGGATTCGCGCGCCTTGCCTGCGGCCTTTTTACGAAGCCATCCCATTTTCGCGACTTTTAAGACTTTTTTCAGGGGTCGTCATGGATGACCTCTGCGATCAGGTGGCCTTCCCGGAAGGCTTCGGGCATGACCCGGACGATCCGGTTGGCGGTTGCCCCGTCGCCGCGAACGGCGACGGGGATGTAGTTGTCGGAGAATCCGACAGGGAATCCGGTATTTTTATCGGTTCTCCCTTCGATGAGAACTGAAAGCGGCGTACCGATGAACTGCTCGGCGAACTTCTGCCGTTTCACCGCCCCGACCGCTCTCAGCCGCTCTGCCCGTCTCTTTTTCTCCGGCTCGGGGATCTGCCCGGCCATCGTTGCGGCGGGCGTGCCCGGCCGCCGGGAGTAGGGGAAGACGTGGAGGTAGGCGACGGGAATCTCTTCCACCAGGCGCAGCGTGTTTTGAAAGGCCTCCTCTGTCTCGCCCGGGAAGCCCGCCATCAGATCGATTCCGACGGCGATGCCGGGAACGGCCTCCAGGAGATCCCGGACGAGGTTGCGGAAGAAGGCCGCATCGTAATTCCGGCGCATGGCGGCGAGAATCCCGTCGTCGCCGCTCTGCAGGGGGATGTGGAGGTGGCGGCAGACGGTTCCGGACGCCCCGATCAAGGCGATCAGTTCCGCATTCAGTTCGCGTGATTCGATCGAACTGAGCCGCAGGCGCTCCACGGCGCCCCCTTCCACGATCCGCCGGACGAGGGTCACGAGATCCGCCCATGGTTGGAGATCGCGGCCCCAGACGCCGAGGTGGATCCCCGTGAGGACGATCTCCCGGTAACCAGCCCGGGAGATCGAAGAGATCCTTTCCGCGACCTCTGGAGCGGGGAGGCTCCGGCTTGCGCCCCGCGCATGGGGGACGATGCAGTAGCTGCAAAAGGCGTCGCAGCCGTCCTGGATCTTCAGGAAGGCGCGGGTGTGCTCCGGGAAGAGGGTCGCCCCGAGGCGGGAGATCCCCTTTTCATCCCGAATGTTGCCGACCAGGACCCGTGGCGCGCCGGCCGTCGTTTCACAGAGGAGATCGGGAATCCTTTCCTTTTCGGCGTTGCCGGTGATGAACCGGACGCCGGGGATTTTTGCGATCTCCTCCGGGGCCCTCTGCGCGTAGCAGCCGGTGACCAGGACGGCCGCCGCCGGGTTTTTCCGGATCGCCCGCCGGATAAGCTGGCGGGACTGGTAGTCCGTTCGGCCGGTGACCGTGCAGGTGTTGATGATATAGCCGTCCGCCGCCTCCGCGAACGGGACGAGGGTGAGCCCGCGGGCGACGAGCGCCTCCGCGATCCCCGCTGATTCGCACTGGTTGACCTTGCAGCCGAGCGTCGCCACGGCGACTCTGACCATTTCCGCTTCCCGTTTCCGCTCCATTTCCGCCGTCAATGCGCCCTTTCCTCTCCGTATTCTTCCCCGGCATCTAATCGCCCGGCGCACCGTTTGTCAAGATGAAACGCTCATGACGGCCTGCCGTCACAAAGGACAATGAAAATCTCCCCTAACCCCTCTTTGCCAAAGAGGGAATAATAAAATCCCCCTCTAACAAAGGGGGATTGAGGGGGATTTGGGGTGCATTTTCAGATGAAACGATTTCTGGCCTTTCCCTCCCATTTCCGGTAGAATGGCGTCCATTTCCCAAAGGAGGTGACCCATGGAAGAGATCGTTCGTTCCGTGACCGAACATCCGCTGGTTGCGATGGCGGTTTGCTTTTCCGCGCTGCTGCTCGTCTATTTCCTGTTCAAGAGTCTGATAAAACTGGCGCTGATGCTGATCCTTGTTGCCGTGGTGATCGGCGGCTATTACTACTTCCGGTATCCGGAGTCGAGACCCGCCGACCTCAAGGAGGCCGTGGAGCAGGCCAGAGTCGGGGCGGGCAAGGCCGTCGATCAGGGGAAGAGCGCTTACGAGAAAAGCAGGGAACTGATTGAAAAAGGGAAAGATGCCTACGAGAAGGGCAAGGAATGGGTTGACAAGGGGAAGAGCGTGCTGGACCAGGGGATCGACAAGGGAAAAGATGCGGTAGAGAAGGGGAAGGAGACCGCCGGCGATCTCGGGAAGATCCTGGGCGGGGATGCCGGCAATCGTCAGAAGCCTTAGCAGGCTGTTGAAAAACGCTCATCTGCTGCGCTGCAAACCTCATCGCTCGACGTATTTCTATATACGCCTCGCTCGTCGGTTTTTGCGCGCCTTGCATCTAACCATTTTTGAACAGCCTGTTTAGCAGGAAAGTAGGGACAGCTCCCTATTTTTCTGGAAAAAATAGGGAGTTGTCCCTACTTTCCCGGGCGTTGCTTTCCATATCCCGGTGTGTTAGGAATTTTCAAGAAATATTCGCTTAAGCGGTCACCGGGAGCTTTTTTTTGCGAACGCTTCGATGGCTTTGAAAGGAGAAAGACGCATGTCCAGAGTGGTTCCGTTCCGCGCCCTGAGACCCGGGAAGCCGGTTGTCCGTCAGGTTGCCGCCCCGCCCTATGATGTTCTGAACGTGGCGGAGGCGCGGGAGCAGGTCCGCCGCAACCCGCTGAGTTTTCTGCATGTGGAGAAATCGGAGATCGATCTTCCCGATGCCGCCGGCGTGGAGGACCGCCGGATCTACGAGCGGGCGAAAGAAAATCTGGAGGCCCTGATTCATCAGGGGAACCTCGCCCGGGAGGAGTCCGCCGCGTTTTACTTCTACCGGCAGCAGATGGGGAATCACATCCAGACGGGGATTGCAGCCTGCGTCAGCCTCGCCGAGTATGAGAGCGGGCGGATCAGACGCCACGAATTCACCCGGGCGGACAAGGAGCGGGAGAGGACGCTTCACATCGACACGGTCGGGGCGCAGACGGGGCCAGTCCTCCTCACCTACCGCGGGGAAGGGGCGATCGACCGTTTGACGACGCAGGTTGCCGAGCGACCGCCCGAATATGACTTCACGGCGGACAGCGGCGTCCGCCATACCGTATGGGTCATCCGGGATCCGGCGGAGATCCGGGCGATCACGGAAGGGTTCGCCCCGGTCGAGGCCCTCTACATCGCCGACGGCCACCACCGGGCCGCGGCGGCCGCCGCGGTTGCCCGCCTTCGAAGCTCCCGGAATCCCTGCGATCGGGGGGAGGAGGCGCACCATTTCCTGCTGGCCGTCCTGTTTCCCGACGATCAGCTCCGGATCATGGATTACAACCGCGCCGTCCGGGAGCTGAACGGCCTCACGGAGGCGGCGTTTCTAAAACGGGTCGGTGAAAATTTTCGGATCTTAGAGGGTTTTGCGGCAAAATCCCCGGAGCGGCGCCATGATTTCGGGATGTATCTGGGCGGGCAATGGCGCCGGCTGACGGCCCGGGCGGAGATTCTGCGGGAAGACGATCCCATCTCCGGCCTCGACGTCTCCCTCCTCCAGCAGAACCTCCTCGGTCCGATCCTCGGCGTCCAGGATCCGCGGACGGATGCGCGGGTCGATTTTATCGGGGGGATCCGCGGTATGGCGGAGCTGGAGAGGCATGTCGATCGGGCCGGTTTCGCCGTCGCCTTTTCCCTCTATCCTCCCACGGTGGCGCAGATGATGGCCGTCGCGGATGCGGGGAAGGTGATGCCGCCCAAATCCACCTGGTTCGAGCCGAAACTCTTGAGCGGCCTGTTTGTCCATCCGTTGGAGTGATCATGGACGCAAACCTTCTCCATCCAACGGCGGAAACGGTCGATGGGATCCTCGACGACCGCCTCCGGATCATCCAGCGGAAGAGGGGTTACCGTTTTTCGCTCGACGCGCTTCTGATTGCCCATTTTACCGACCTCCGGGATGGCGATGACCTGATCGACATGGGAACGGGGAGCGGTATCATCGCGCTGATTCTGGCGCAACGCTTCCGCTGCGGGCGTGTCCTGGGGATCGAAATCCAGGATGAACTTGTCGCGATCGCGAAGCGGAATGTCGTTCTCAATGGTCTTGCCGGGCGGATGGAGATCCGCCAGGGGGACGTCCGTTGCCCGGAGACCCTCTGCGGGCCGCAATCCTTTTCGGCGGCCGTTTTCAACCCCCCCTACCGGCGTCTCCGCTCGGGACGGACCAATTCCGATCCCGAAAAGGCGGTGGCCCGACATGAGATCGAGGGAACGTTAGCGGATTTTCTCACCGCCGCTGTTTACGCCCTCCGACCGGAGGGCCGTGTGTATGCGATCTATCCGGCAGTCCGAATGGCCGAGCTGATCGCGAGGATGAGGGCGTGCCGGATCGAACCCAAACGGCTGCGACTGGTTCACTCCCGTCTCGACGGGGGAGCGGAGTTCGTTCTTGTGGAGGGAGTGAAGGGGGGAGGGGAGGGGCTGAATGTGGCGCCGCCGCTTTTCATCTATCAGGACGCCGGCGGTTACACCCCGGAGATGACGGAGATCCTCAGAGATCTGTCCGCTTTTCCCGCTCGCGGCGGCGGCTGATCTCCCGGACCATGACCCTCTCCAGAATCTCACGGAGCTCCGGGTCCCGGACGACATCGAGGCTCTCCCGAATCATCTCCCGATCGCGCTTCCGGAGCGGTGCGGGGATGGGGGCGCCGGGCGGAGGAGCGGTCGCATCCGGGGGGGGCGCGGGAATCTCGCCGATGGAGAAAAAAAGGCGCCGGAACTCCTCTTGCCCGGCGAGTTCGTTCATCTTGAGGAGGATCTCCTCTTTCAGGAACTGGAGCTGATGCAGCCAGGCCGGGGCGGAGACCCGGACATAGAGCCCGCCCCGTTTCACCGTTTCGGGCAAGGTCCGGGCGGCGATCTGGGGACCGACGGCGCGTGTCCAGAGGTCGAGGAGGCGCCGGTCCGTCGCGGTATGGGGGATGTTCCTCTTCTTGAGAACCTTTCGAAGGATCTCCCCGATCATCTCCGGTTTTGATTGCGATGTCCTTTTTCGCATGACCGTTTTTCTCACAGTTTGCCGTCCGGGTCAAGGGAAGCCCTTCTTAATCTGATCACCATGCACTGGAGATCCCTGGCGCTTGAAAAATAGGCGTTTTGATGGTAAGATAACGATAATGGCATTCCATTGACCGGTTCCGGTACGACGCCTTTCGGCGGGACCGCGATTCTTTTCAGGGAGGGCGCATGCATTCCACAGGCGTTGCGATGATCAGGACGGAAATGTGACAGACCGATTTCAAAAACAGAGAATGAGGATGGTCGATACCCAGATCCGGGTGCGAGGCGTTTCGGATCCGAGGGTGCTGAAGGCCATGGAGAAGATCCCACGCCATCTCTTCGTGGATGAGGGGCTGATCGATCAGGCCTACAACGACAATCCCCTTCCCATCGAACGCCGGCAGACCATCTCCCAGCCCTATATGGTTGCGTTGATGTCCGAAGCGATGGCGCTGACCGGACGGGAGAAGGTGCTCGAAATCGGGACCGGTTCCGGGTATCAGACGGCCATCCTCGCCGAATTGGCCGAACGGGTTTTCTCCATTGAACGCATTGCGGCGCTGGCAACCGGGGCCAGGAGGGTTCTGGATGCGCTGAAAGATTACCATGTGGCCATCCGGGTGGGGGATGGAACCTACGGGTGGCGCGAGGAATCCCCCTTTGATGCGATCATGGTGACGGCCGGCGCGCCTCGGATTCCCAAGCTTCTGATTGAGCAGCTTAAAGTCGGCGGTCGTCTCGTGGTCCCCGTGGGAAGCCGTAACTCCCAGGTTCTTCTAAAGCTGACCCGCATGTCGGAAGATCCGGAGGATCTGAAACAGGAAGATCTGGGCGGATGCCGTTTTGTCGATCTGATCGGGGAGCACGGATGGGAAAATTGACGAGCGAGACACCCCTCGCCACTATTTTTTCATGCGGCCCGCATCGTTTGAAATTCATGGGTTTCTTTCTGATCGGTCTGATGATCCTCTCCTGCTCGGGTTTGCCCCTCCGGGATGCCCGGCCCCGCGGGGTTTATCATCGCGTAAAGAACGGAGAGACGCTCTCCGCCATTGCCCGCGCGTATCGCGTCGACCTTCAGGAACTCGCGGAGATCAACAACATCCGCCGTTCTGACCGGATTGAGACGGATAGCGTGATCTTCGTCCCCGATGCGAACCAGATTCTGGACGACATCATGATCGCCGCCCGGCCGCAGGAACCTTCGTCGGCGCTTCCAGCGAAGGAGAAGCCCGTAAAAAACGAAGCAGCCTTTTTTGGAATGGAGATTCCAAAAAATAGAGCGGCGGTGGAGGGAAAACGCCAGCCGCAGCCGCCGGCCGAAGCGGCGGCGAAAGAGCGTCCGGTTCCCTCCCGGGCGGCGGAGAGGGATATCTCCCTCCGGAAAAGCGCCCGGACGTTGGAAAGCGGGGGAAAAGCAGGCCCGCCGGCCCGACCGAAGGAAAACGGTGAAAAGCCGGAACAGATCCAGTTTGACAAAAAGCGTTTCATCTGGCCGGTCAAGGGGACGGTGGTTTCGCCGTTCGGCGTCCAGCCGAACCGGATGTATTTCAATGGAATCCGAATCGCGGCCGGTGAAGGAACGCCCGTGCAGGCCGCGGCGGACGGGGTGGTCATCTTTTCCGCCCCTCTCAAGGATTATGGGGAGACGATCATTATCCAGCATGAGGACCACTACGCGACGGTTTACGCCCACCTGGGGATCAGAACCGTCCACGGGGAGGCGAGGGTCAAGAAGGGAGGCCGGATTGCGTTTATCGGAAAGGCCGCCGCGAAGGAGGTCGCCTCTCTCCATTTCGAGATCCGCCATAACAACAAGGCCAGGAATCCCCTTTTTTTTCTTCCCTAAAGGGGACACCTTGCCGCAAGGTGTCCCCGTGGCGCCGGCAGCCCCGAGACGAGGTAAGCAGCGGCAAATTATTGAGACGAAAGAGGAATCGTAAATCGTATTGACTATTCCATCAGAATCAGATATCCTTCTAAGTTCAAAATAAATTCTTTGGGTGTAAAAATGTTCAAGATAGGCGATTTGGCGGTATATCCGGCACAGGGAGTCGGGGTCATCGAGGCGATCGAAAACCGGGATGTCGGCGGAAGCAAGCAACTGTTCTATATTATGAAGATCATGGGCAACGGCATGAAGATCATGATTCCGATGGATGGCGCGAAATCGGTCGGTCTCCGCGAGGTGATCCATGAGAGGGAGATCCCCAAGGTTTATGCGATCCTCAGAAACAAGGATGTCACGATTGACAAGCAGACCTGGAACAAGAGATACCGGGAATACTTAGAAAAGATCAAGACGGGATCGGTATTCGAAATTGCGCGGGTCCTGCGGGATCTCTTTATCCTGAAAAACGACAAAAACCTCTCCTTCGGGGAGAGAAAGATGATGGATACGGCGAAGAGCCTGCTCATCAAGGAGATTTCGGTGGCGAGCAATGCAGAGGAGACCAAGATCGAAGAGGATCTGAAGATGATCTTTACCGTACAATGACGCCGCCCCGCCTCACGGGGCAGCCATGGTCTTTGCAAAAAAAACGAGAACATAAATAAGTAAAGGGGATGATTGGATGTGATTGTAAGGATTCTCTTGATCCTGGCCTGTTCCTTAAGCGGTTATTCTATCGCCTACCACAGCTATGACCAGTGGTGGCAATGGGCGGCCGGGTCGGTTTTGGGTTTGCTCATGGCCATCTTTGTCATCCAGGTCGAGCAGGCCATACGGAAGGTCTCCCTGCGGGTGATCCTGGGCGGGGTGGTGGGGATGATCATTGGTCTCCTGATCGCTTTCCTGTTTGCCTATGGTTTGAGTTTTGTTAGCAATATCATGGAAAAACGCCAGGTTGTGCCCTGGATCTACGCCTTGCTTACGGCTACCATGGGTTATCTGGGTCTTGTTCTCGGCTCGAAGAAGGTGGAGGAGGTCAGCCTGTTCGGCTGGGGGCCGGCCAAGGAGATCAGCGATTACCGGATTCTCGATACCAGTGTCATCATCGACGGCCGGATTGCCGATATCTGCGACACCGGTTTCATGGAGGGCAACCTGATTGTCCCACGTTTCGTCCTCGATGAGTTGCAGTACATTGCCGACTCCTCCGATTCCATGAAGCGGGCCCGCGGCCGGCGGGGGTTGGACATCCTCAACCGGATGCAGCGGAGCAGCGGGATCTATATCGACGTGGTGGACCACGATTTCCCGAAAATCAAGGGGGTGGACGCCAAGCTGGTCGCGCTGGCCAAGAAGACGAGCGGCAAGATCATCACCAATGATTTCAACCTCAACAAGGTTGCAGAATTGCAAGGCATCAAGATCCTCAATGTGAACGAGCTGGCCAATGCGTTGAAACCGGTGGTTCTGCCGGGCGAACTGATGACCGTCAAGATCATCAAGGACGGCAAGGAGCCGGGGCAGGGGGTGGCCTATCTGGACGACGGGACGATGATTATCGTTGACAACGCGCAGAAATACCAGGGGGCGAGTGTGGAGGCGCTGGTGACCAGCGTTCTGCAGACGACGGCCGGGCGGATGATCTTTTCGGAACTGAAGGCGGTGGTTGCGGACAAGAAACCCTACGGGGTGAATGCGAAACCATAACGATCCTGAGGCCCGGCGATGCGCAATCGCCGGGCCTGAATTGTTTTTGGGGCGGCGCCATGAAGACGATCGCGATCATCCCCGCCGGGGGTGCGGGGAAACGGATGGGGGGATGCGTTCCCAAGCAGTACCTCTCTCTGGCCGGAATCCCTATCCTCGTGCACACCTTACGCGTATTTCAATGTTCCTCGCTCATCGATGAAATCCTTCTCGTGGTCCCGGAAGGGGACATCCCGGATGTACGGCGGGATCTGGTTGAACGATACCGCATCTCCAAGGTCCGTTTGGTCCTTCACGGCGGAAGGGAGAGACAGGACTCGGTGAGAAATGCGCTCATGCATCTGCGTGACGAAGACGAGGGGATCGTCATCCATGACGGCGTCCGGCCCTTTGTCGCCGGGGATCTGATCGAGCGGGCCGTCGCCGGGGCGAAGGAGTTCGGCGCCGTGACCGTCGGCGTCCCGATCCGGGACACGGTCAAGGCGGTGGACGCCGCGGGAGGGGTGGTCAAAACGATCTCCCGTGAAGGTCTCTGGCTGACGCAGACCCCGCAGGCGTTCCGGAGAGAAGTGATCCTTGCCGCCTATGCAAGGGCCGAGGCGGACGGATTTTACGGCGCCGACGACGCCTCCCTGGTTGAAAGAACGGGAATCCCCGTCCGGATGATCTCCGGTGACGCGGATAATATCAAGGTGACGATGCCGGAGGACCTGGCGCGGGGCGAGATGATCCTCCGCCGCATGGGGACACCTTGCCGCAAGGTGTCCCCCCTAACAACATAATGCCGCAAGGTGTCCCCGTTCACGCAGCGAAAAACGGTAAGGGGTAAGGGGTCAGGGGTGTTGATTCGGGTATGCAAAAGGGTGGAATGAGAATCGGCTTCGGCTATGACAGCCACCGCCTCGCGGTGGGAAGAAGGCTTGTTCTGGGCGGGAAGGAGATCCCGCACGAAAAGGGGCTTTTGGGCCATTCGGACGCCGACGTCCTGATCCATGCCGTCTGCGACGCAGTTCTCGGCGCTGTCGGCGGGGGCGACATCGGCAGGCAGTTCCCGGATACGGATCCCGCCTATCGGGGGATCTCCAGCCTGATCCTGCTGGAACGGGTTCGGGAGCTTGCCGTCGCGAAGGGTTTCCAGGTCTGCAACGTGGATTCGACGATTGTTCTGGAAAGGCCAAAACTGGCCCCCCATCTTCCGGCGATGGTGGAAAATATCGCCCGCGTCCTGCAAATTTCCCCCGCGCAGATAGGGGTGAAGGCAAAGACCAACGAAGGGATGGGTCTTGTGGGCGCCGGGGAGGGCGCGGCGGCCTTCGCCGTTGTCTTGGTCGAAGGGGAGGGCCTCTCATGACGTCGCCCCGAATCCGGGTGCGGTTTGCGCCGTCGCCCACGGCGTAAAAACATATTCCCTCTTGACCGGGAGTGCATTGGTGAGCCATAACTTAAGCGTCATCCTTGGTCCGGCTTTTTTTAGCAGAATGGATCGCAATCTGCCCACAAGAATCAATACAGGAGGAGCCATGAAATTCATCGATGAGATTGACGTTCATGAAAAAAAGGTATTATTCCGGTTCGATTTCAACGTCCCCCTCGACAGCTCCCTGAACATCACGGACGATACGCGGATCAGGGCGGTCCTCCCATCGATCAACTATGCCCTCGATGAAAAGGCCCGCGTGATCATCATGTCCCATCTCGGTCGGCCAAAGGGCAAGGCGGTATCGGAGATGAGCCTTGCCCCGGTGGCGAAACGCCTCTCACGGCTTCTGGGGAAAGAGGTCCCGTTGGCCCCGGACTGCATCGGCGAGGAGGTCCGGAAGAGGGTCGATGCGCTGAAACCCGGATGCATCCTCCTCCTCGAAAATCTCCGTTTCCACAAAGAGGAGGAGAAGAACGACGAAGCCTTTGCCGCCGAACTGGCCGGCATTGCGGATGTCTATATCGATGACGCCTTCGGCAACGCCCATCGCGTCCACGCCTCAAACGTGGGAATCACCCGCTTTGTTCCGGTGTGCGCCGCCGGCTTCCTCGTCAAGCGGGAGCTCGGTTATTTCAAGAAGGCCCTGGACAAGCCGGCGCGGCCGTTCGTTGCGATCGTCGGCGGGTCAAAGGTGTCCGGGAAATTGGAAGCGGTCGCCCATCTGATCCGGAAGGTCGACAAGATGATCATCGGCGGCGGGATGGCCTTTACCTTCCTCAAGGCGCTCGGATACAACGTCGGTAAATCGCTGGTAGAGGATGACCTGCTCGACCAGGCGACGGAGGTCATGAAGAGGGCCCGGGAGTTTGGGGTCAAGTTCTATCTGCCCATCGACTGTGTGATTGCCGAAAACAAAGATGCCGGCGCCGAGACCAAGATCGTGCCCGTTCAGGAGATGAATCCCCATTGGATGGGCCTCGACATCGGTCCGGCGACGATCACCCTTTTCACCGAGGTGCTGGGAAACGCAAAAACCATCGTCTGGAACGGTCCGATGGGGGTCTATGAGATCGACGCCTTTAGCCGGGGGACTGCGGCTCTGGCCCATAGCGTGGCGAACTCCTATGCCCTGACCATCGTCGGCGGCGGGGATACGGATGTGGCGATCCATCAGACGGGAGAGAGCGACAAGATTTCCTACATCTCGACGGGCGGCGGCGCCTCCCTGGCGCTCCTGGAGGGCAAGATCCTGCCGGCTGTGGCCGCGCTGGATCGCTGCGGGGATGAGACAGGTCTCCCTCCCTCTTCCGCTCAGGCCAAATCCTGAAGCGATGGCATGAGAAATATCCAACTGGTCATCGAATATGATGGGACAGCCTATTGCGGCTGGCAGCGCCAGGAAAACGGGCTTTCCATTCAGCAGCTCCTTGAGGAGTCCATCGGTCGGATGACCGGCGAGGCGATCCGGGTCATCGGTTCGGGAAGGACGGATGCGGGGGTGCACGCCCTCCGCCAGGTTGCCCATTTTCATACCGATTCCCGGCTCGGCGAGAGAAACTTTCTCATGGGGATCAACAGTCTTCTCCCGGCGGACATCGTTGTCCGTGAGGTCCGGGAGGCCGATCCCTCTTTCCATGCCCGCTTTTCCGTGAAAAGCAAGGTTTACCTGTACCGGATCTGCAACCGTCCGGTCCGGTCCGCCCTGGAACGGCATTACGCCTGGTTCGTATGGGAGCCCCTGTCGCTTTCGAAGATCAACGGGGTGCTGGATCTTTTCCGGGGGAAGCATGATTTTTCCTCGTTCTGTTCGACGCACACGGATAGCCCGGACCACATCCGGACGATTCTCGACATCGTCGTTGAGAAGGATGACGCGGATATCATCAATATTTTTGTGGAAGCCGACGGCTTCTTGAGGTATATGGTCAGAACGATCGTCGGCGCTCTGGTCGATGTCGGCCGGGGAAAATGGTCCCGGGGAGAGGTGGCCGAAATTATGCTGGCCAGGGATCGCAGAAGGGCGGGTCTTACGGCGCCGCCCCACGGACTGTTTTTGAAGGACGTAAAATACGGATGAAGATACTTGTTTTGGGACACAAGGGGATGCTGGGAAGCGATCTGATGCTCCGCCTAACGGCGGCTCATGACGTGACGGGAATCGACATCGGCGACTTCGACATCACGGCGGGGGATGACTGTGCGCGTGTGATCGCGGAATGTTCGCCGGAGGTCGTCATCAATGCGGCCGCCTATACCAATGTGGACGGTTGTGAGGCGGATCGGGAGCGCTGTTTTGCCGTCAATGCCGGCGGTGTGAAGAACATTGCACTGGCCTGCCGGGGAAGGGGGATAAGGATCGTCCATTTCAGCACCGATTACATCTTCGATGGCCGGAAGGAGACCCCGTATGTGGAGGCGGACCCGCCGGCGCCGCTGAATGTTTACGGGGCTTCCAAATTGGAAGGAGAGCGTTTTCTTGAGGCTTTTTCCGACCACTGGCTTCTGATCCGGACGGCCTGGCTCTACGGCCAAAACGGCAAGAATTTTGTGAAGGCCATCCTGGAAAAGGCCTCTGCTGTGAAGACCATCGATGTGGTAGATGATCAGATCGGCGCCCCGACCTATTCCCGGGATCTCGCCGCCGCCGTCCAGCTCCTGATCGAAGGGGGGCAGGAGGGCGTCTATCATCTGACCAACCGTGGACGCTGCAGTTGGTATGAATTTGCGTGTAAAATATTGTTGTACGCGGGGAAAACCGATATAACCGTGAGACCGATCCGTTCTCAAGGTCTGGCGCGGTCCGCGGTCCGACCCGCCTGGAGCGTTCTCAGCACCCGGAAGTTCTCGGAAGAGACCGGAAAGACCATGAGATTCTGGCAGATCGCACTGCAGGATTACCTGGGGCTGACGGGCTGCCGCGGATAGAAGCGGGCAAGGAAAGGGACCAATTTACGCGAATAAAATCAATTTGAATTGGTCTTGAATTGGTCTTGACACCCCGAGGTGAATCCCGTATATTTCACCCCGATTCTTTGCGCGACGGTTCTTCGGACGGCGGGTTTTGGATGACGGCGGGCGCCGATCGTTCCGTTTTTTTGGTGATGATGCAGCAGGGGATATTGCTGCACTTCAACGATCAGGGTCAATGGGTTAAACAAATGAAAAAAATGGTCATTTTCGCGGTTTTTGCGGGTCTGCTGTGGTCGGTTCCGATGGTTTTGGCGCAGACGAAGATCCAGGCGGAAGGGATGGCGGTCATCATGAACAACCGGGTGGACATCGCCCGGGAGAAGGCGCTGGATGGCGCGCTGCGCAGCGCCGTGGAAAAAGTGGTGGGGGTTATGATCTCCAGCGCCTCGGAGGTGGAAAATTTCCAGCTCAAGCTGGACCGGATCCTTTCCGAATCCAAGGGATTCATCAGCAACTACAAGATTATCTCCGAGAAACGGCAGGGTGACCAATTCGAGGTGGCCATCGAGGCCGAGGTGGGTCGGGAGCGCCTGAAGGATCGCCTGGAGGCGGTCAACCTGATCATCACCCGCAAGGCAAAGCCGCGCCTGATGCTCCTGTTTACGGAACGGGCCCAGAAGGACGCCGTGGCCGAGGCGGCCATGTCCCGATATTTCATGGGAAAAGGATTCAAGCTGATCGATGCGGAGCTCCTCCGGAGGCAGGGGGGCGGAAATCTGCCTCTGGATCCGAAGGCGGTGAGCCGGCTGGCCGGACAATACGGCGCCGAGATCGTCATGATCGGCGCGGTTGACGCCGCAACCACCTCCTTCAATGTCGGCGGCATTGAAATGCACAGCAACAAGGTGACGGTTTCCGTCAAGGTGATTAATGGCGATACCGGAGAGGTCATTACGACGGACAGCAAGGGCGGATCGGCCCCCGGAATGAAGGGCGACCTGAAGAAGATTACGGAAGAGGCCGCGGAGAAGCTCGCCCGCCAGATGATGGAGGAGGTTCTGGAGAAGTGGTCCTCGGAACTGACCAATACGGTGACGGTCAAGTTGGTCGTTTCGGGCCTCGATTCTTATGAGACGCTCCAGCAGTTCAAGGACCTTCTCTCCACGGAGGTGAAGGGATTCAAGGAGGTGCAGCAACGCGCCTACCGCCGGGGAGAGGCGGAATTAGACGTGGAGATGCGCGGAAACAGCCGGAGTCTGGCGGACGATCTGATGGCCATGACCTTGAATCAGAAAAAAGTGAAGATCCTGGGAATTACCGCCAATCGGGTAGATGCGGGGGTTCAACCTTGAGCCGCCCGGAGGCGCGAGATGGATGCCTTGTCGGCTTAAAGAGACGGGCGCGGATCGATGATAATACCCTTTCGGGGAAGATTGGAGGACGTGATGAAAAAGCGTAATTTTCGGGTTTTGCTGGTCGGTATTGTGGTTCTCATCCTGATTTACGGCTGCGCCGTCAGTGAAAACTACAAGACGGGTCAGGATCTGGTGAACCAGAACCGGTGGGATGAGGCCATCGGTTACTTTGAAGCGGCTCTCAAGGAGGATCCGGCGAACGCGGAATTCAAGAGTTCCCTCCTCCAGGCGCGTCAACAGGCGGCGAATCTCCATCTCGAAAAGGCGAAACAGGCCCTCAGCGCTGCACCCGGGCGGAACTTGCGCGCCTTGGAGCCGATCACCAGGGAGGCCGCCATCGCCTACAACCTCGCCCCCGGGAATACGGCGGTCAAATCCTTTCAGGATCAGCTCCAGGGAAGGGTCGCCGCCCTGCGGACGGAGGTCAAGGCCCTCTACGATAAGGCGGAAACCGACATCCTGAAGGAGGATTGGCTTGCCGCCGTGACGAAGCTGCGGCAGGTCAATCAGATCTATACCGGATATGAAGATGCGGGGGGCAAGCTTGCCCGCGCGGAACAGGAAGGGGCGAAGGTCCTCTATCAGCAGGGTATTGAGCTCGGAAAACAGGAAGACTGGAAGATGGCGGCCCAGGCCTTCAAGACCGCGATGGAGATTAATCCCAAGTATCTGGACGTCGCCCGGCAGTATGAACAGGCCAAATCCCGGGACAATGCCGATTACGCCATCAGCGAGTCGATCAAGGCGGAAAAGGCGCAGAAATGGGAGCGGGCGATCCTGCTTGCGGAAAAGGCCGCCGACTACCAGCCGGACAACCGGGAGCTGCTCGCCAGGCTGGACCAGCTCAAGGTCAAGGTTGCACAGGGTTTCTTCGATGATGCGGTAAAACAGGTCAATCAGGGCCGACTGTATGAGGCCATGAGAAAAATCGAGCTCGTCAAGACGTACAGCCCATCCCTCCAGACGGATCCCATATTCAGGGAATTCATCAAGAATTTCTGTGCGAAGCTGATGGAGCGGGCGCAGAAGTACGGCGAAAAAGAACAGTGGGGGAACGCCCTGCTCTGGTATCAGAAGGTGGAGACGCTGTCACCGAACTATCCGGAACTATTCCAGAAACTATTAGAAACGCGGGATTACATCACCAAGAGGATCAAGAAATCGATCGCCGTTTTCGATTTTTCCAGCCCCAGCAACAACAAGGATGCGGGGAAGATCGCGGCGAACAAGCTCATCGCCTACCTCCACAAGAATGCCAGCGGGGATCTCCGGATCATCGAACGGGAAAACCTCCAGTCGATCCTGCGGGAGATGCAGCTCGGCCAGACGGGCCTTGTCGATATCAAGGCGGCGCAGAATGTTGGTAAGATGAGGGGGATCGACACCTTCATCATGGGGGACGTCCTCCACTACACCGCCAAGACGACCGACATCCCGAGCATCAGCCAGGTCAAGGTCCTCGTCGATGAAGAGGACGTCCGCAATCCGGAGTTCTCCGACTGGCTCATCATGCATCCGAAACCGAGCTCGGATGATCTCAAGACGGCCCCGACGCGGATGGTCAAGAAACGAAACTACCAGTTTATCTCCTACAAGCAGGGGTCGGCCAAGATCAACGCGATGTTGGAGGTATCCTACAAATTGGTCGATACTTCGACAGGGGAGAACATCGTCACAAACACCGTCTCCGGGAAACTGGTCAAGAAGGACAAGTACCAGGACGGCGTGCCGGTGGCCAATATCGCCCACGACCCGCTGGAACTCCCGACCGACGATGAGGTCCTCGATGAACTGACGAACGCCAAGGTGTCGGAGATGGGACAGAGCGTCCTCAAAAATTATCAGAGCCTGGAGGTGGCCTACTTCAACGAGGCCCAGCAGCAACAGAAGCGCAGAAACATCGAACAGGCGGTGGAAAAGTACATCGACGCGGTCTATGATGAAAAATTGAAGGGAATTTCGACGCCCGTTTCGCAAAAATCCCTTGAATCCATTGATAAACTGATTCAGGGTCTGTAAAACCTGATGGTTTGCATCCTGATTTTGTAAGCGGGATGCCCCGGGAGAAAACCCATGGGAAAGAGGTTTTTCGCAGTCATCGTTTTTCTGCTGTCGGTCTGTCCTTTCGTCGCCTTCGCCGCACCGTCGCAGGTCCGGATCTCCGTCTTCAATTTCGGGACGGTCAATCTGGAGGCCTCGGGTCTCGGGGCGACCGTGACGAACCAGCTCATCAACCTGCTGGGGGAGGACGCCTCCCTGACGATGCTCGACCGGAAGGAGCTGGAGGCCTTTCTCAGCATGAACGACCTCCAGCAGAACGACAACATCGACAACGTGGTCAACATCGGCGCCCGTCTCGGTCTCAATGTGGTCGTCGTCGGAAGCGTGGAGAAGAAGGGGTCGGTGATCAGGGTTCTGTGCAAGGCGGTTCAGATCGAGCAGAAGAAGGCGATCCTGAGCGTCCGGGTCGCTGCGGTCGGCGAAGCCGGGCTGGCCGGCGAGCTGAGGAAGTTGAGCCTGCAGGTCCGAAACGCGATCACGGAGCAGATTCTCAAGGAAAAGAGCACGGAAGGAGGGGCCTTCGGCGGACCTGTCGCGGTTACCAAACGATCGGGGAACCGGAGCGTCCGCCTGCTTTGGGAGGCGCCTCCCGGCGCGGCGGTCGCCGGTTATGAGATCTTTCGCGCGGCCTCGGAGACCGGGCCGTTCTCAAGGCTTGCCGAGGTTGCGAAGACCGAGCATGTGGATGAGACCGTCGAGAAGGACACCCCCTATTACTACAAGGTCCGGGCCTACAACGACCGGGGGATCCAAAGTGAGTTTTCACCGGTGGTCGAGGCACAGACCGCCGTGACGCCGAACCCTCCCGTGATCCTCAAAACCGAGGGCCACGTGAGGAGTATTTCCCTTCTCTGGTCACCCGGCCCGGGCAGCGAGGACCCCCTCCGTCTCAAGGGATACAGGCTCTACCGCGCCAAATCGGAACAGGGTCCCTACCGTGAGGTTGCCAACCTCCAGTCGACCAATCTCGGGGCCGCCACGGCCGCCCTGGACCGGCTGCTGAAGGTGTCGCACTTAGACAAAGCCCTCGGGGACGGCGAGGAATATTACTACCGCGTCACCGCCTTCAACGAAAAAGACTTAGAGAGCGAGTTTTCCCGATCCGTCAAGGGGTCGACATTGCCGACGGTCGGAGCGGTTGCCGCCGAGGGGGATCTGATCCGTGAGATCCGCCTCTCCTGGAGGCCCATTGTGTCTTCCTTCATCCGTCGGTACTACGTCTATCGAAGCGCCGCGGATCAGGAAAATTTTGTCCGGATCAGGCGTGTAGAGGCCCCTTCGGCCGTCGACCGGAAGATCGAATACATTGACCGGGAGGGCTTAGCGGATCTGACCCGTTACCGCTACCGGATCACAGCGGTTGAAGAGACGGAAACGGGAACGGAGATGGAGACGTCGCCCTCGCCGGTGGCCTCCGCCGTTACCCGGGGAAAACCACCCATGCCGGAGGAGTTCAAGGCAGTGGGCGGCATGGTGAAGAGGGTGGATCTGAGCTGGAAGGCCGCGACCGCGCAAGAGGTGGAAGGATACAAACTCTACGGGGCCAAGGGAAAAGAGGGGCAATTGCTGCTGTTGAAGACGCTTCCGGGGCGGCAGACGGACCGTTATACCGACAACGCCCGCGGGTATGACAAGCTGGAGGACGGCATGGCCTACCGCTACCGGTTGACGAGCTACAACCGGGTCGAGGTCGAAAGTGAGGCCGCGCCGGCGGTAACCGCCCGGACCAAACCGAGACCGGAGAAGGTCTCCGGGTTCCAGGGGGAAAGCGCGAAGGCGAAGGCCGTTCCGCTGCGCTGGTCGCCCAATCCGGAAAAGGAGATCGCGCTGTACCATCTCTTCCGGTCGGGGGAAGGTGGGGATTTTGAGCGCATCGCCAAACTCCGGGAGACCGCCTATCTCGACCAGGGTTTGAAGGACAACGCCTTGTACCGTTACCGACTCCAGGCGGAGGACAGGGATGGTCTCATCGGTGATTTTTCCGAGACCATATCGGTCCGGACCAAGGCGAGACCGGCGATCCCGGAAGGAGCAACCGGCGGGATCGCGGAGGGAAAGGCGGTCCTGACCTGGAAGGAGGCGGCTCTGCCGGATGTCGCCCACTATACGGTTTATGAAAAGAAGCTCTTCGGGATGGACAAGATCGCTACGGTCCGGGAGCGGAGATTTAGCGAGGCCGCGCCGCCCAAGGGGAAGGTTAAGGTCTTCCTGATCACGGTGACGGATCGTGACGGTTTGGAAAGCGATCCCGCTCCCGAAATAACGATAACGGGTCCGTAAGGGGACGCCTTGCGGCAAGGTGTCCC
>Ga0066637_10000367_pt1 | contig 26863 bp, 20 predicted proteins | sample CryGeyCG2014_020_FD_62737 | JGI IMG/M metagenome (GOLD analysis project Ga0066637, IMG submission 62737) | Groundwater microbial communities from aquifer - Crystal Geyser CG08_land_8/20/14_0.20 | ecosystem: Environmental > Aquatic > Deep subsurface > Groundwater | place: USA: Utah: Grand County...
AAAACCGCAGTTGAACTGCAGAGCGGTGTCGCAGTGTATTGTGCCGATGCCACTTCGCCTGCACAAACCTATGCCGCGTATGCTAGACTAGTCGCCGATGCAGGTAAGTGGTTCTGTGTTGATTCAACGGGGAATGCTAAAGTCGGAACCGCGTCGACAGGTGCTGCTTGCCCATTATAGTTTTCCAGAGATTGGTTAGAAACGAGAAACTTCAACCAAAATCGCCGCCAGGCGATTTTGGCTTTTAAAGGGTGTTGATAAACACGCCAGATGGCTTTTATTAAATTCGTGTTAAAATGAACTATCACGGCCCAACTACGCTCTGACTTACATCAGAGCTTCCTTCTCCGCTAAAGCTACGAAGGACAAGTCGATGGGCAACATTATTTTTTCCGACTTGTCCTCCGAAAGTTTACTGAAGGAGGAAGCCCGAATGCAATGAGGGCGAAGCTCTCCTTCGCTAAAGCTACGGAAGAGCAAAGGAGGAAGCTATCACGGCTAAGGCCGTGGTATCCTCAGGCTTCGCCTTCGGCAAGTTCTTTCCGACCGCTTCCTCCATGGCTAAAGCCGTGGTCTTCGCGGATCGGAAATAAAAGAAACAGAAACAAAGGTCGGTTCAAGACAAATCACAAAACTATGAGTTTTAATATGAGAAAAAAACGCGGTTTTACTCTAATCGAGCTTTTGGTGGTAATTGCCATTATTGCGCTTCTGACTACCATTGTTCTGGTGGCTTTGGGGCCGACCAGAAGAAAAGCTAGGGATAGTGCGATTAAAGCGTCAATGGAAGGAATAAGAACCGCGGCCGCCTTAAGCCACGACGACACCGGAAGGTATGACGCGGTTTGCGATGATGAGGCTGGCGTCGAAGGAACGTTGAACTCTGGCGGTAATTTCGGCAGAATTAAAACCGCAGTTATGGCGCAGAATGGCAACAGGCCGGTAGTTTGTAATGAAACTGCCGTCGTCAAAGACGCTTATGCGGTCTATTCTGTTCTAGTGTCTGACTCTAGCGGTGTTTTCTGTGTTGATTCAGCTGGGGCGGCGAAAAGAATTGCCAATACTGCTACCAGCGCGCAAATGACTGTTTGTCCTTAAAGGGCTTTAATAGTACAAACAAAATTTTTAATTTCGAGCGAAGCGAGAAACAAGGTTCTCGAAGAGGTCCTTATTCCGAGCGTTAGCGAGGAACAAAGTTCCCGCCCAGAATCTTCTGGGCGAGGCTCGCCCCCTTCGGGGGCGGCTGCCGCAGGTAGGTTCTTATACTTCTCACGCTAGTTGCCAAAGCCGTCTTGGGGTGATTTTGGTTTTTAACGCCTTTATTAAATATCCTTAAAAGGATAAAATAGAAAAAGACGACCAAACCAATTAAAATTAAATTTATGAGAAGCAGAAAAAAGAAATCGAGAGGTTATACCTTTGTTGAGGTTTTAGTAGTAACCGCGATTATCGGGATTACGGCGACGATCGCCATTGTTTCTTTGAACAAGGCGCACGCTAAAGGCAAGGATGGTGTCGCTATTACCGCAATAAATCGTTTGCGCGCCAGGGCAGAAATTATTTATGCTCTTGACCGCGACTACGATAAGGTGAAGTGTTCTGGCGGCGATAAAGAGATTGCTGATTTGTGCCTCAGCATCAATGCGAAACTAAGTCCCAACACGCTTAATATTGTTCCTTCTGCTGACACCAATGCCGGCCGCTACTGTGCCTATATAAAACTGCTTAGTCCTAAAAACGGGACAGCGAATTATTACTGTATTGACAGCAGCGGTACTGCCAAAGAAACCACCACTGATCCCGGCGGCGCTTCCGGCAAATGTAAGAGCAGTGGCACTTTTGTTTGTCCGTAATTTCTTAATCCCTCAGGATCAAGGTTCTTGAGCGAAGCGAAAGGTTCTTAATCCCTCAGGATCAAGGTTCTTGAGCGAAGCGAAAGGTTCTTATGCCCTCTTCTTTGCTTTTTTTCTTTGTTTTCCTTTTTGGCCTGGTAATCGGCTCGTTTTTAAACTGCGTGATTTACCGTCTTGATAAAGAAGAAAACCTTGTCAGCCAGCGTTCCCATTGCCCTTTTTGCGGTCATACCTTGAGCTGGCAGGACCTTATCCCTTTTCTTAGTTTTCTTCTTCTTAAGGGTAAATGCCGCTATTGTAAAAAGCCGATTTCCTGGCAGTATCCTTTGGTTGAGCTGGCCACGGCAATTTTATTTGTTTTTCTTTTTCAGTGGCACTCTCGTAGCTTTTCTTTAGCAATTGGCAGTCCGTTCGCTTATTTTTTTTCGCTCGCTTACCTTTTTTCCGCTGCTTCTTTCCTGATAGTGATTTTTGTCTATGACCTCAAATACTATTTGGTTGCCGACGAGGTGATTTATCCGGCGATTGTCTTAAGTTTTCTTGCCGATGTTTTTTTTGCTTTTTCTGGCAGCCATTTCCCTCAGCAAGATTTAATTCAGGATTCTTTTTTAAATCTTCTCGCTTCTAAAGCTTTAGCAGCAGTTTTGGCGAGCGGTTTTTTCTTAATAATCGTGTTGGTTTCCCAGGAAAAATGGATGGGTATGGGCGATGTCAAGCTGGCAATTTTTATGGGTCTTTTTCTTGGCTGGCCGCAAATTTTAGTTGCCTTGTTTGCCGCTTTTTTCTTCGGTGCTATAATAGGAATAGGATTAATTGTTTTTTCAAAAAAGAAGCTGAAAAGCGAAGTGCCCTTTGCGCCATTTCTAATCAGCGCTACTTTTATTGCCCTTTTTTGGGGAGAAAAAATCATCAGTTGGTATCTTAGCTTATTTTTTAATTTTTAAATAAACTTGAAAAATCATCGGCAAAAACAGAAAAATGGCGTTACTTTGGTTGAACTGCTGGTGGTGACCACGATTATAGTTATTATGTCAGCCGTGATTTATCCCAGCTACCGCGATATTCGCGGCCAGCTTCTTTTGGAAAGGGCAGCGCACAAACTTGGCCAAGATATCCGCAAGGCCGGAGAAATGGCAATGTCAGCCAAAATGTACGGCGAGGCCGTGCCTAACGGCTACGGCGTTTATCTTATTCTCGGCACTACTTTTTATGTTCTCTATGCCGATATGCCGGCAGGAAGCGGCAACGAACGTTATGACAGCGGCGAGGAAATTCCGCCAACGCCAATTCAAATGGAGGGCGGAGTGCGAATTTCTAGCGCTACTCCTTCGGGTATGAGCATTAATTTTCGGCCGCCCAGTCCTACTATAAAAATCTTTGGCAATGACCAGGCCCAGCCCGTGCCTGAGGCAATAATTAGTCTTTCTTTGACTAGTAATCCTTCGAAGACAAAATCAATCCGGATTAATGCCGGGGGTTTAATTGACATTGAATAAGTTATGATTTTTTTTCAAAACAAAAAAACCAGTCGCGGCTTTACTTTATTGGAGGTTTTAGTAGCAACTTTTATTATCACCATCAGCATGATCGGCATTGTTGGTTTGTTCCAGCAGACGGTTTTTAACACGGTTTTTTCTGCTTCAAAACTTACGGCCGCCTATCTCGCCCAGGAGGGGATTGAAATTGTGCGCAATATCCGGGACGAGAACTGGCTTAGGATGAGAGGCGACCTTAATGCCCAATGGGATGAGAATATTCCCGATAGCGGTGATTGGGAAGCCGATTATAGCAGTCATTCTCTAGTTAGCGATTACGGCACTGGCACGAATCTAAATCTTGTTACTGGCAGCGGTTTTTACGGTTATGACCCTGGTATCCCGACTCATTTCAAACGAAAAATCACCGTTAGTAAGAGCGATATCAGCGTTCCGGCCGACGGCCAGCCAGATATGATTAAAGTAATCGTTCAAGTGGAATGGACAGAGAAAAATCAAGCTCATTATCTTACTGCTCAGGAAAACTTATACAACTGGCGTTAAACAGATGAAAATTATTTTCCAAAAACAAAAAAGCCGCGGCTTCAGCTTGGTTGAACTTCTAGTAGCGGTTTTGGTTTTTTCCCTGATGATTGTCGAGATTTCCGGCATTTTTGTCTCCGGAATGAAAAACCAAAGATATTCCTTGGCCGCCCAGCAGCTTTTGGACCAGACAAGCTATTCCTTGGAATTCATGGGCCGGGCCCTGCGTATGGCAAGAAAAGAAACAGACGCGGTTTCAGGCGATTGTCTTAGCGCCAATGGTAAAAACTATGAAGTGAACGTGGACAATACCAGTATTAGATTTATTAATCACTTGGAAAATGATGACTGCCAGAGGTTTTACTGGGATAGCTCGGAAAAAAAGCTGAAATTCCAAAGAAAAATTTTAGTGCCGTGGCCAGACGAGCCGGAAACCTTTGATTTAACTTCAAAAAAAATAGAAGTAACCAAGCTTAAATTTTTGTTGGACGGCGAACTGGAAACAGACAGTTTTCAGCCGCGGGTAACGGTTTTAATGGAAATGAAATGGAAAGAGAAAGCGGGTGAGGAGGCATTGATAAAGATTCAAACCACGGTTTCGCAAAGAAATTTGGATATCACTTACTACTAAATTTTTTAATGAGAGGAAAAAATATTGCCAAGCAAAGAACCGGCCGGGGAGTTTCCATTTATATGGCGATTTTGGTAATGAGCATTCTTTTAGCGGTTGCGATTGGCACCGCCGCGATTTTATTAAACCAGATAAAAATGATTCGTTCAATGGGCGATTCGGTTGTTGCCCTTTATGCCGCCGATACCGGGATTGAAAAAATTCTCTATGATAACCCGGATCCCGAGGTTGTTGTTCTCGGTAATCTTGATAACGGCTCGACTTATAGTGCGAAAAAAGTTTTGCCTAACGGCACCACCTGCATTGCTAGCTATTACTGCATTAAGTCAATCGGCACTTATAAAGAGGTGCGCCGGGCAATTGAAGTTACCCGCTAGCAGTTTCTAAAAATCTTTTCTGATGCTATGACTAAAGAAGAGGCAAAGCAAAGAATTGAGAAGCTGCGCGAGACAATTAATCATTATCGCTACCTTTATCACGTTTTTGACCGTTTAGAAATTTCGGAAGCAGCCCTTGATTCCTTAAAAAAGGAACTTTTTGATTTGGAACAGCAGTTTCCGGACTTGATTACCGCTGATTCGCCGACGCAGAGAATTGGCGGCAAGCCCTTGAAGAAATTCGCCAAAGTCCGCCATCTCCAGCCAATGATTTCTTTAAACGACGCTTTTTCCCGAAAAGACATGGAAGACTGGCTGGAACGGATTAGAAAACTTATCTTACCCGGCAGTGTGATTGATTTTTTTTGCGAACTGAAAATTGACGGTTTGGCAATTGAGTTGAATTACGAAAAAGAAATCTTAAAAACCGGCTCAACCCGGGGAGACGGCCTTATTGGCGAGGAGGTGACCCAAAACCTGAAAACCATTGAAGCGATTCCGTTAAAGCTGGCGAAAGAAAAGGAAAAGACTTTCCCTGAAACCGCGAAACTTAATTTCATTGAAGAAATTTTTGTCAGAGGCGAAGTTTTTATCTCTAAGCAGGAGCTTAGGGCAGTCAATCAAAAACAAAAAGAAAGCCATCTGCCGCTTTATGCCAATCCCCGCAATGTGGCGGCTGGTTCAATTCGCCAGCTTGACCCGAAAATTACTGCCAGCCGCAAGCTTGATTTTTTTGCTTACGAGCTTTTAAGCGAAGTTTTCGAAACCCATGAAGAGAAACACCGCGCCTTAAAAGCGCTCGGTTTCAAAACCAATCCGCATAACCGCTATTGCCGCAATCTGGAAGAAGTTTTCGCTTTTTACCAGCATTGCCAAAAAATTAGGGAAAAACTTCCTTACGAAATTGACGGGATTGTGGTCTTGGTTAATAACAACCGGCTATTTAAAGAACTAGGGGTGGTGGGCAAGGCGCCGCGTGCCGCCATTGCTTTTAAGTTTCCCTTAAAACAGGCAGCCACAATGGTGGAAGATATCCAGGTGCAAATAGGAAGAACCGGGGCAATTACCCCGGTTGCCCACCTTAAGCCGGTTGAGATTGGCGGAGTGACGATTTCCCGCGCTACCCTGCACAACGAAGATGAAATTAAGCGCCTGGGGGTGAAAATTGGCGATACGGTGATTGTTGGTCGGGCCGGTGATGTGATTCCTGATATAGTGGAAGTTTTGCCGGAAATGCGCACCGGCAAAGAGAAGAAATTTTTAATGCCTAAAAATTGCCCCAGTTGCGGAACACCGCTGATTAAACCAGCTGGCGAGGCGGTCTGGCGTTGCCCTAATCATAATTGTTTTGCGCGAAGAAAAGAAAATCTTTATCACTTTGTTTCCCGGCCGGCCTTTGATATGGTCGGCCTTGGTCCAAAGATTATTGAGCAACTGATTGCTGAAGGCCTGGTTTCTGATCAGGCAGACTTTTTTGGCCTTGAGGAAGGTGATTTGCTGCCCTTGGAGAGATTTGCCGAAAAAAAAGTGCAGAACATTATTGCCGCGATTAGGAGCCGGCAAAAAATCAGTTTTCCTCGGTTCATTTATTCCTTGGGGATCAGAAACGTGGGCGAAGAAACCAGCGCGGATTTAGCCGAGGAGTTTGGCTCAATTGAGAAACTTAAAAAAGCAGATAAAGAAAGCTTAATGGCAATTAAAGATGTGGGGCAGGTGGTGGCAGAATCAATTTACCAATGGTTCAGGGAAAAAAGAAACTTGGCGCTTTTGGAAAAGCTAGAAACGCAAGACGTGGTTATTTTTAAAAAGCAAAAAAGCGGTTCCCAGTCGCTTAAAGGAAAAACTTTTGTTCTCACCGGAACCTTATTAAAGATGGCCCGGGACGAGGCAAAAGAAAAAATCCGGCATTTGGGCGGCGAGATTTCTGAATCGGTTTCGCAAAGAACTGATTATGTGGTAGCAGGCAAAACGCCGGGAGAAAAATACGAAAAAGCCAGAGCGCTAGGTATAAAGATAATTGCTGAAGAAGAGTTTCTTAGATTAATCAGTTAAATTGTTTGTGGCGGGAAGGGAGGCTTTCCGAGCCATAGGCCCTATGAGCCGGAGGTGACTCCCTTCCCGCCGGCCGGGGTAAAAACCCTGGCCGAGGAGGAAATATTTACTTCGCCAATAATGAAATCTTTTTTTATTCATTTGCGCCGCCTTGACTGGCTAATCATTACTAGCGTTTTCCTTTTAGTCGGGGTTGGGCTTTGTTCTATTTACAGCAGTTCTTTAGGCCGGGGAGGGGACTTAAATTTTAGAAAACAGCTCGTTTTTCTGGGAGTTGGTTTTTTCCTGATGCTAATAATCAGCTTTTTTGATTGGCGCAACTGGCAGGAAAATCCTTATTTAATTCTTATTCTTTATTTTCTTTCTCTTATTTCGCTCGCCGGCCTGTTCTTTTTCGCTCCGGAAATTCGGGGAGTGAAGAGTTGGTATCGGTTTAATGGGTTTTCCTTGGATCCGGTTGAATTCGCGAAAATTATCCTGGTGGTTCTTTTGGCAAAGTATTTCTCGATGAGACATATTGAGATGTACCGGATTCATCACCTTTTCCTTTCCGGATTCTATGTTTTCTTGCCAGCTGTTTTGATTTTTCTCCAGCCAAATATGGGCTCGGTCTTGGTTTTACTTTCTCTCTGGCTGGGAATTTTATTTGTTTCCGGAATAAAAATTAAACATTTTTTAATTCTCTGTTTAATTGGGGCAGCGGTTTTTGCCTGGGGCTGGCACTCTTTTTTAAAAGATTATCAAAAGTCGCGGGTTATTAACTTTATTTTTCCCCAGCAAGAACCCTTGGGCGCTGGCTGGAGCCAGATGCAGGCAAAAATCGCTATTGGCGCCGGCGGCTTATTTGGACAGGGTTTAGGCCGGGGTTCGCAGACGCAGCTTAGGTTTTTGCCTGAGCCGCATACTGATTTTATTTTTGCCGCCATTGCCGAAGAAATGGGATTAATTGGGGTCGTTGGTTTGTTTACCCTCTTCGCAATGCTTTTCTGGCGGATTGTCAAAATAAGCCTTAAGGCCCAGACAAACTTTCCGCGCTTGCTGGCTCTTGGATTCGGCCTTCATCTGGCGATTGAACTTTTTATCAATCTTGGCATGAATTTGGGGATTCTGCCGATTATCGGCTTGCCGCTTCCGTTTGTCAGCTACGGCGGATCCAGCCTGATTACCGGTTTTATTAGCTTAGGTATTTTACAAAGCATTAAAGCGAATCCTTAACGCCCGCTTCGAGAAACCGCCATTTCTTTTTGAGAATTGGCGGCACCAGGTTTACTCCGCCCCTGCCATTTGTTATAATAAAAAATAATCTTTAATCATTTTTTAATCCTATGCTTAAATTAACTTTCGCCAATCCAGCCGAAACTTTAGGGAAACTCGCTAAAACCTGCCTTTTATTCTCAATTCTGGTTATTCCTTTATTTTTTCTTCCCGGAACTCTTAATTTTCTCGATATGTCCAAACAGCTGCTGCTGGTTTTTTCTGTATTTTTCGTGCTTTTTTGTTGGTTCCTAAAGTCGCTTGCCGAGGGCAAATTCAGCTTCAATTTCGGCATTTTTCAGTTGCCGGCGCTGATTTTTATTTTAATCATATCTCTGGCCACGGTTTTTTCCGCTTATCCTTATGCCAGCTTTTGGGGCTGGCCGCTAGTAGTAAGCGCCAGCTTTTTAACTTCTTTGACTTTAGTCCTCTTTTACTTTCTGGTGCCCCAGTTCTTTTCGCAAAAAGAAGAGATTATCCGTCCTTTATTCCTTTTGATTCTTTCCGGCTTAGTTGCGGCTTTATTCAGCCTCCTCCAGCTTTTAGGCGCTTCCTGGTTGCCTTTTAATTTTGCCAAAGTTTCTTCTTTTAATACAGTGGGAACAGTTAACAGTTTGGGTGTTTTTCTGGCTGGCCTTTTGCCGCTAGGCCTGGCAATTTTTTCTTTTTCTTCCCGGCCGGCAAAAATACTGTTAGGGCTTTTTTTAGCGGTTTGCCTTGGTTTTTTCTTCCTGATTAATTTCTGGGTTGTTTGGGTTTCGCTTTTGGTAAGCTCGGCCTTAATGATTGTTTTTGGTATTACCCGCAATCGCCTTTTTAGACTTTCTTGGCTGATTCTGCCGATGATTTTTCTGGCATTTTCTTTATTTGCCCTAGGGATAAAAACCCCGCTTTTTTCTCTAAAAACCGTGCCCACCGAGATTTATTTTTCTCTCCGCTCAACCTTTGAAATTTGCCTAAAAGCAATAAAAGATTTTCAGCCGCCAATTTCCTGGGCTTTTGGTTCTGGTCCCGGCACTTTTGTTTTTGATTATACCAAATACAAACCAAAGGAAATCAATCAAACGGTTTTTTGGGACACAAAACTGGATTCCGCTTCTTCAGAAGTCTTTGACCGTCTGGCGACCACTGGCATTTTGGGAACGCTTTCTTTTCTTTTGGTAATCGGTTTGGCGTTTTTTCTTGGCTTAAAAAAGTTCCTTACTAAAGAAGGAGGAGAAAACAGCGACTGGATTCTTTTTGCCGGAACCTTAGCCGCTTTCGCCGGGATTACCAGCAGTCTTTTCTTTTATCCGGCTAATCTCTCTTTAAATTTTCTTTTTTGGCTGGTCTTGGCCATTCTTTTCGTTTTAGTAGGCGGAAAGCCAAAAGTGTTTGGTTTCCAATCTTTGACACCAGCGAGTCTCGAAGGCCAGAAAAAAGGGAAAAAAGAAGTGGTTCTCGGCCGGCGGCTGCTGGTTTCGTTTGGTTTTATTGCCTTTTTAATTCTTGGTTTGGCAATGATTTTCTTTATGGGCCAGCGTTATTTTGCTGAGAGAAGCTATTTAAAAGCATTGCAGGCAGTGCAGGAAAAAAACATTCTGAAAGCAGAAGACTATCTGGGCACGGCTGTCCGCCTGACTGGCGCCAAGCAGGATATTTATTGGCGCGACTTGGCCCAGCTTTATATTTTCCGTGTTAACGAAGAATTGGCAAAAGAAAGCGTCTCTATTCCAGACAAATTAAAGACAATTAATGCCTTTGCCGAACAGGCGTTTTTGAGCAGTCAAACAGCTACTGCCCTTTCCCCGCAGAACGTTCTTAACTGGAGCGTCCGGGGTTTTGTTTTCGGTAATTTGGCCGGTTTCATCCAAGAAGCAGATAATTATAAGGCGGCAATTTGGCAGGCAGTCAATGCCTATGAAAGAGCTTTAAGCCTGGAGCCGGTTAATCCCTATCTTTTTACCGAGCTGGGGAAAATTCACTTTGCCCGGGTTCTTAACATCACTAAGGAAGACGACCAGCGAAAAGAAGCAATTATAGGGGTGAGCCGAGAAAACTTTGAAAAGGCAATCAGTCTTAAGCCGGATTATGTGCCCGCTCATCTGCAAATGGCTTTTCTTAATCTTCACCAAGGAAAAACAAAAGAGGCAATCAGCGAGTTGGAGATCAGCCGTGCCTTAGCGCCGGCTGACAGCCAGGTTGCTTTCCAGTTGGGGTTAGCTTACCAGACTGACGATCAACTGGACAAGGCAAAAGCGGAATTAGAACGGGCCGTGAACTTGGACGAGAACTATGCCAATGCGCGCTACTTCCTTGGTTTGCTCTATGATAAAGAAGGCGATAAAGAAAAAGCAATTACTCAGTTCGAGAAAATTCTTCAGCTGAATCCCGACAACGAAATGATAAAGAAGATTCTTGCCAATCTAGCCGAGGGAAAGCCAGCGCTCGAAAAAACCGAAGCGGAAACCCCTGAACCTTTCCCAGAGAAAGAATAAATTTAAGGACGCCGGGGAGAGATAAAAGAACTAAACCCTTGACAACTTAAGCTTTCCGGATTAAAATTAAAATGATCTTTACCAATCGGAGGTTTTTATTACTTTGATTTCTGCTGCCGACCAAAATTAGAAAAAAGATGTCCCCCACGCTCGTGAGGGTATTTTTGCTTTTGTTTGATTATTTGGAACCCCCGCCCCGCTGAGCGGGGCTTATCGGGACGCTTAGCGTTCTGCCCGAGGATGATGCTTCGATATGATCAGCATCATCTCTTCGAGCCTGAGCCTCAGACGTTCGTCCCGAGGATTCAGTCCCGAGGGAGCCGAAGGCCTGAGCCTGTCGAACGGATGAAATATTTATTTTAAGTTTTAAGGGGCGCGCTAGAATTTTTTCCAAAATTTCCGAAAATTCTTCTCTGCCGAAAGGGCAGTCTTTAATCTGGATTTTCATTATTAATCCTTTTAGTTAAAAGAGATTCTATTTTCTTCACTTTTATTATGCTGGAAACTAAAACCAAAAATTTCGGCAAAGCAAAAGTTTCTCTTGCCTTGCCTTATCTTTTGACCATTCAAAAAGAAAACTGGAAGCGACTTTGGGATAAAGAGATAAAAGAGCTCTTTAAGGAAATCTCACCCATCAGGGACTATACCAAAAAAGATTTTGAGCTTTGGTTTCTGGATTATAATCTGGAGCCCTCGAAATATAAGGACGACCTGGAAGCAAAACAGAACAATGACTCCTACGAAGTGGCGGTGAGAGTGATGGTAAGACTTGTAAACCTTAAGACAAAAGAAACCAAAGAGCAGGAAGTTTTTCTCACTGATTTCCCGATTATGACCGATCGAGGTACTTTTATTGTTAATGGCGTGGAGAGGGTGGTGATTTCCCAATTGATTCGTTCTCCGGGCGTTTTTTTCACTGCCGCCAACATTCGGGGCAGAAGATATTTCGGCGCCAAAATTATCCCCAATCGCGGGGCTTGGCTGGAGCTTGAAACCGAATCAACTGGCTTTGTGGGCGTGAAAATTGACCGTAAAAGAAGAGTGCCGGTAACTATGCTTTTGCGTGCTTTTGGCGTAAAGACCGATGCCGCGATTAAAGAATTATTCCAAGGCGTGGACACTGATCCGGAACTTAAATATATTGAAGAAACTATAAAGCGGGACTCAACCCATAATCAGGCCGAAGCGCTGGTGGAAATTTATCAGCGTTTGCGGCCGGGCGACATCGCCACTCCAGATACGGCCCGCGAGCTTATCTGGAATATGTTTTTTAATTTTGAGCGCTATGATATTTCAAAAGTAGGCAGATGGAAAATGAATCAGCGTCTCTATACCAACAGGGAAAAAGAGGAAATTACCCCGGCAAACCGGGTGCTGCAGCTTGAGGATGTGATTGGAGTGGTGCGCGAAATTGTCCGGCTTAACAACGACCCGAACGGAAACCCTGACCAAATTGACCATTTAGGGAACCGGCGGGTAAGGACGCTGGACGAACTTTTAGTTAACCGCCTGCGCGTTGGTTTTATGCGCCTCGAGAGAATTATTAAAGACAGGATGTCAACCTTGGAAGAGGCAACGCTTACCCCGGTTCAGCTGATTAATCCTCGGCCGGTAATGGCAGTGGTTAAAGAATTTTTTATGAGTTCCCAGATGTCGCAGTTTATGGATAATGAAAATCCCTTGGCCGAGCTAGAGCATAAAAGAAGGTTGTCAGCCACTGGCCCAGGCGGCCTAACTCGGGAAAGAGCCGGTTTTGAGGTGCGCGACGTCCAGCCTTCGCACTACGGCCGGATTTGCCCGATTCAAACCCCGGAAGGGCCGAATATCGGTTTAGTCGTCCATCTCGCCAGCTTTGCCCACCTGAATAATTATGGCTTTATTGAGGCCCCTTATTTTAAAGTGGAAGACAGCAAAGTAACGAATGAAGTTCATTATTTGAGCGCTCATGAGGAGGAAAAATATAATATTGCCGCCGGGGCAGTGCCGCTTGATGAGGATCACCGCATTATTCCCAAACGAGTGGAGGCACGGTTCAAGGGCGAGCCAGGTATGATTGACCGCGAAAAAATTGATTATATTGATGTTTCTTCAGAAGAAAGCATTTCCATTGGCGCTTCCTGTATTCCTTTTTTGCAGAACAATGACGCCAATCGGGCGCTGATGGGTTCGAATATACAGCGCCAGGCCGTACCCTTGATTAATCCTGAACCGCCTTTAGTCTGCAGTGGAGTTGAGGAAAGAGTGGCCCGTGATTCTGGCCGGACCGTGATTGCCGATGAAGACGGGCAAGTGGCGGCAGTGGATGCGAATCATATAAAACTAGAAATTGTTTCCAAGGAGGGGAAAAAGCAGGAAAAAGATTATCCTTTGCGGACTTTTGTGCGTACTAACCAATTTACCTGTTGTCACCAGAAGCCGCGGGTGACCAAGGGTCAAACAGTGAAAAAAGGCGAAATTCTTGCTGACGGCGGCGGTATTGCCCAAGGCCGTCTTGCCTTAGGCCATAATGTTTTGGTGGCGTTTTTGCCCTGGCGCGGCGGCAATTATGAAGACGCAATTCTGATTTCCGAACGCGTGGTGCAAAATGATTTTTACACCTCGATTCATATAGAAAACTTTGGCTGTGATGTTCGGGAAACAAAATTGGGCCCGGAGATGACTACCTATGATATTCCCAATGTGGCGGAAGAAAAACTAAAAGATTTGGATGAAGAAGGGATTGTGAGAATTGGCGCCGAGGTTGGCCCAAACGATATTTTAGTCGGGAAAATTTCCCCCAAAGGCGAAGCCGATTTAACCGCGGAAGAAAGATTATTGCGAGCGATTTTCGGCGAAAAAGCCAAGGACGTCAAGGATACCTCGCTTTTAATGGAACACGGAAAACGGGGAAGAGTGGTGGGCGTGAAAATATTTTCCCGCGATTTAGGACACAAGCTGGAGCCGGGAGTGATAAAACGGATTGAGGTGGAGATAGCGGAATTCAGGAAAATCCAGGCCGGAGACAAGCTGGCCGGCCGTCACGGCAATAAAGGCGTGATCTCGCGGGTTTTGCCAGTCGAGGAGATGCCGTTTATGGAAGACGGCACGCCGGTAGATATGATTTTGAATCCGTTAAGTGTCGCCTCCCGGATGAACATTGGCCAGATTCTCGAGACCCATTTGAGCTGGGCGGCAAAAAAGCTCGGCTATATTGCGATTTCGCCGTCACTCGCCGGGGCAACTGAAAAAGACATCAAAGAAGAACTGAAAAAAGCCGGCATTCCTGAAGACGGCAAGGTGGTGCTTTATGATGGCCGCACTGGCTTGCCTTTTCCGGGAAAAACCACGGTTGGCTATATTTTTATGATGAAGCTGATTCATATGGTGGAAGATAAAATCCATATGCGTTCAATCGGCCCTTATTCTTTAATTACCCAGCAGCCTTTAGGCGGCAAAGCCCAATTCGGAGGCCAGCGCTTTGGAGAAATGGAAGTTTGGGCCCTGGAAGGTTATGGTTCCGCCTATACTTTACAGGAAATGCTGACGACCAAGTCTGATGATGTCAGCGGCCGAGCGGCTGCTTATGAGGCAATTTTGAAAGGCGAACCGATTCGTACTCCCAATGTGCCTGCTTCCTTTAATCTTTTAATTAACGAGCTGAAATCTTTAGGTTTAGCCGTAGAGATAAAAGAAAAAATTATCGTTGATGAGGAGAAAGGAAAAACAAATGGAGAAAGAAGAGCTGAAGAAAAAGCGTGAGTCTTTTGGTTTGCCCGCTTATTTCCGAGCGAAGCGAGGAATCAAGGTTCCCGCCCAGAATCTTCTGGGCGAGGCTCGCCCCCTTCGGGGGCGGCTGCCGCAGGCAGGTTCTTATTTAAGAGTAAAAGAGAATGAACGAATCAAGAATTAAGAATTTTTATCTATCGCCTATTAACTACTAACTACCAACTAATCTATGCGGGTTATTGATATCGAGGCCATTAGAATCAAACTCGCCTCTCCGGAAGAGATTTTGTCTTGGTCTCACGGCGAAGTCACTAAACCGGAAACAATCAATTATCGCACCCAGCGTGCCGAGAAAGAAGGTCTTTTTGATGAAAAAATTTTCGGACCGGAAAAAGATTACGAATGTTATTGCGGCAAATACCGCCGCATCCGCTACAAAGGGGTAATTTGCGACCGCTGCGGGGTTGAGGTGACAAAATCTTCAGTGCGCCGGGAGAGAATGGGCCACATTAAGCTTTACTCGCCTGTTTCCCACATTTGGTTTTTAAGAGGCGTTCCTTCAAGGATTGGCATGGTTTTGGATTTGGCCGGGCTGCAGTTAGAAAAAGTTATTTATTTCGCCGCCTATATTATCACCGATGTTTTTGAAGAGCCGAAAAAGAAAATCGTTGAGGAAATCGAAAAGGAATATCGGCAGAAAGTGAAAACAGCAAAAAATCAGGCTAAAGAAGCCGGGGAAGAGACCAAGCCGGAAAACGATTTGCTTTCGAAATTAAAGGCGGCGCGCGACAAGGCCAAAGAAGAGGTTTTGGGTCTTAAACCATTAAAGATTCTTTCAGAAGTTGAATTCCACGAACTTTCCCTGAAATATGGCGAATGTTTTGAAGCCGGCACTGGTGCCGAGACTTTAAGGAAAATCTGCGCCGGCCTCAATTTGGAGAAAGAAACTGCCGGAATTAAAAAGGAGCTGGACGCGTTTGAGAAAACGCCGGAGGCGGAAGCAACGAAGAAGAAAGAAACAGTTGTACCTTTGCCTGTCCCAAAACCGGCGACAGAAACTTCAGGAGAAATCAAGAAAAAACTTTTACGCCGTTTAAGGCTTTTTCAGGGCATGTTCAAGGCCGGTATCCGGCCGGAATGGATGTTTCTTACGGTTTTGCCGGTTTTGCCGCCGGATTTGCGACCAATGGTTCAGCTTGACGGCGGTCGCTATGCCTCTTCAGATTTAAATGATCTTTACCGCCGGGTGATTAACCGCAACAACCGCCTGAAATACTTATTGGAAATTAATGCGCCGGAAGTAATTGTCAGAAACGAGAAAAGAATGCTGCAGGAAGCAGTTGATGCTTTGATTGATAACGGGATGAGAAAAGGAACTATGACCCAGGCCACTACTGGCGGCCGCCGGCTTTTAAAATCGCTTACCGATATTCTTAAAGGCAAGCAAGGTCGTTTCCGGCAGAATCTTCTGGGCAAGCGGGTTGATTATTCGGGCCGGTCAGTAATTGTGGTTGGACCGGCATTAAAGCTCGATGAATGCGGTTTGCCGAAAAAAATGGCCCTTGAACTGTTTAAGCCGTTTGTTATCAAGAAAATTCTGGAAAAAGAGCTTGCTTATAATGTCCGGGGCGCGGCGCGGCTGATTGAGCAGGAAACCGACGAAATCTGGGCGATTCTTGAGGAAATTGTGAAAGATAAGCTGGTTCTTCTTAACCGCGCGCCCACCCTCCATCGCTTAGGAATTCAGGCCTTTAAACCGCTTTTAATCGAAGGAGAGGCAATCCAGCTCCATCCCTTAGTTTGTAGGTCTTTCAACGCCGACTTTGACGGCGACCAAATGGCCGTCCATTTACCTTTATCAGAAGAGGCGCAGAGAGAGGCAAGAGAAATTATGCTTTCTTCGTCTAATTTGCTGAAGCCGGCCACTGGTTTGCCGGCAATGACTCCTTCGCAGGATATTGTTCTTGGCTGCTACTGGTTGACAAAAACCATTAAAGGCGGCCCGGGCAAAGGAAAAATTTTTGCCTCGGAAGAAGACGCCATTCTTGCCCATGATTTTGGCGTCGTTGACTTGAAGGTGCTCATTAAGGTCCGCAAAAACAACGCGCTTTTAGAAACAAGCGTCGGCCGTTTGATTTTTAATCAGGCCCTGCCGAAAGGATTTGCTTTTTGTAACGAAATAATGAATTCCAAGATGCTGGAAAGAATGTTTCGCCAGATTATTGATAAATACGATAACGAAACCGCTAAAGAAATTCTGGATCGGGTAAAGAATTTGGGTTTTGAGTATGCCACCCTATCCGGCGTTTCCTGGGGAATGGACGATCTGATTGTGCCGCCGGAAAAAGGAAAAATTATTGAAGAGGCGGAAAAGGCAGTGGAACAGGTCAATGATTATTACCGCAAAGGACTTTTAACTAAAGGAGAAAAGAACGACAAGGTGATTGAGGTTTGGCAAAAAACAAAAGCAGAGATTGAAAAGTTAGTGCCAAAAACTCTTGATGAAACCGGCTCGGTTTTTCAGATTATTGACTCTGGGGCGCGAGGCTCCTGGTCTCAACCGGTGCAGATGGCGGGAATGAAGGGCTTGGTGATTAACCCGGCCGGCAAAATCATTGAACTGCCGGTAAAAAGTTCCTTCAAAGAAGGGTTTAGCGTCCTGGAATACTTTATTTCCACTCATGGCGCCAGGAAAGGAACTGCGGATACTGCCCTTAGAACCTCAGCCGCCGGTTATCTTACTAGAAGGCTGATTGATGTTGCCCATGAGGTAGTGGTGATCGAAAAAGACTGTCATGATGATAAAGGAATTGAGATTGATCAAAAAGAGGTGGAGAAAATCGGTCAGAATCTTGTTTTTAAGATTGTTGGCCAGGTGGCAGCGGAAGATATCTGTTTGCCGAAAGACGAAGGCGAAAAAGTGATTGTTAAAGCGGGCGAAGTGATTGGTTGGGAGAAAGCAGAAATTATTGCCGCTAAAGATATTGGGAAGATAAGAAGGCGTTCGGTTTTAAGCTGTAAAACTATCGGAGGCGTCTGCCAGAAATGCTATGGTTGGGATTTGGGCCGAAACCAGCTTATAAAAATCGGCGAAGCGGTAGGGATTGTTGCCGCTCAGGCAATCGGGGAGCCGGGAACGCAGTTAACTATGAGAACTTTCCATACTGGCGGAGTGGCCGGCGGGGGGGACATTACTCTTGGCTTGCCGCGGGTCCAAGAGATTTTTGAAGCCAGAGAGCCGGACGGTAAAGCAGAAATTTTGCGGGCTGACGGCAAAGTTTTAGAAGTGACTGAAGAGGGAATCATCAAGATTCAACTTAACTCTTCGGCAGAGAATCAGCCGAGCCGCGGCCGGAGAAAAACAAAAACCAGCGAAACAAAACTACCCGATGTTATTGAATACAAAGCGCCGGCAAAAGTGGCGATCTGGGTGAAGCCGGGCGAAGAGGTTAAAAGAGGCCAGCAGCTTTGGGAGGGGAACTTGGACTTAAAAGAAGTTTTCCGTCTGGAGGGGATTGAGGGAACCCAGAATTATATTGTGAGCGAGGTTCAAAAAATTTATTCTTCGCAGGGAGTTAATATTCACGACAAACATATCGAAGTCATTATCCGGCAGATGTTTTCTCGGGTAAGAATTAAAGATTCCGGCCAGAGTCTGTTTACCGTGGGCGAGATTATAGAAAAGGAAAAGTTTATCGAAGCCAACGTCTTTTTGAAAAAAGAAGGCAAGAAGCCAGCCACGGCCGCGCCGATTCTGCTCGGCATTTCCAAGGTTGCTTTGACCACCGACTCATTTTTATCCGCCGCTTCTTTTCAGGAGACTTCCCGGGTGCTGATCCGGGCGGTTCTTGACGGCAAAGAAGACAAACTGCGCGGCTTAAAAGAAAACGTGATTATCGGCAAACTTATTCCCTGCGGAACAGGTTTTAGGAAAAAGAGAAAAGGGGTATAATTGTTATAAGAACCTCTTTGAGAACCTTGTTCCTCGCTTCGCTCGGAATAAGAACCTGCCTCGCTATTGCTCGGCCTTCGGCCGACGAAGTCGGCAGCCGCCTCCGAAGGGGCGAGCCTCGCCCAGAAGATTCTGGGCGGGAACCTTGATTCTCGCTTCGCTCGGAATAGGAACTCAAACCGTTTTCTTGTTTATCAAAGTTTAAAGAAAACGGCGTTCCCGCCAAAGAACTGGCGTGAAATTTTAATTTATTTGCGTGGCAAAAAACCATAAAAACAATCGACGCAACGGCGGGGAAACGAAGAAACGACATCCGTTCTGGATAATTCCGGAAGAGATTAAACGGATAATCCTGGGGATTTTGTTTTTTCTTTTAAGCGTTATTATTGGTTTGAGCTTTTTTGACTTAGCGGGAATTGTCGGAAAAGCCATTATCGTTTTCTTCCGCTTTCTGGTCGGGAAAAGCGTTTTTATTCTCCCGCTGGTTTGTGTTTTGAACGGCTTTATTTTTCTGAAAACGAGGTATAAAAGATTTTTGCTTTCGCTTTTTCTCGCTTCTTTCCTGGTAGTTATTAGCGTGGCCGGGATAATAGGCATTGCCGATACTCGGGCAGAGAAAGCGGTAATCGAAACTAAAAGCGAGGCCGGTTTTCTCGGCTATTTTTTCGGCCGATCGCTTTTTAAGCTCTTTGGTTTTTGGGTGGGCGAGATTATTTTTTTCGTCTTGCTTTTGATTGGCAGCATAATTTTTTCCCAGTTGCTAAAAGGGGAAAAACCAAAGCAAACGGAGGTGATTTCGGAAAAAGGCGCGGTTTCTGAGCCATCTTTCGTGAAAAGAATATTTTCTAAGCCAAACTTCAGACGGCTGGCCGTGGAATCTGTGCCAGCAAAGAAAGCGGAAAAGATTGAGATTAAGGCCGTTCCCCTTCAGCTTAAAACTAAACCTCTGGAAAGCAGTTTTGCTTTAGCTTCTGGAAATTATAAATTGCCGTCCATTGATTTGCTTGAACCAGAGAGAGAAAACCCCAGTTCCGGCGATACCCGACTTTATTCCGCGATTATTAAAAAAACTTTGCAGAACTTTGATTTGCCAGTAGAGATGTCAGAGATTAATATCGGTCCGACAGTGACCCAGTACACCCTTAAGCCGGCCGAGGGGATAAAGCTTTCCCGGATTACCGCGCTGGCAAATGATCTATCGCTTGCTTTGGCAGCGCATCCGATTCGCATCGAGGCACCTATTCCCGGCCGGTCATTAGTGGGCGTGGAAATCCCCAATAAAGTCAGAGCCAAGGTAAGATTGCGCAACCTGATTGAGCATCCCAATTATCAAAATTCGCCGGCAAATCTTTTACTTTGTCTTGGCAGAAATGTTTCCGGTCAGCCGGTTTATGCGGATTTAGACCATATGCCCCATTTATTAGTCGCCGGTTCAACCGGCACGGGCAAAACTATTTTTCTTAATAGTTTAATTTTGAGTCTGCTTTATAAAAATTCTCCCGAAATTCTCCGTTTAATTCTGATTGATCCGAAAAGAGTTGAATTTGTAGTTTATCGCGAGCTTCCCCATCTTCTGGCGCCGATTATCTGCGATGCCGGGGCTGCCTGCAATGCTTTGAAATGGCTGGTAGGAGAGATGGAGCGCCGCTTCGAAGTTTTATCCAAAGCAAAGGCTCGTGATATTGGCGACTATAATGAAATAATTTTTGAAAAACAGAAAGCTTTGCGCCAGGCAAACACAAACAACAGGGAAAATTTAGCCGAGGAAAAGAAAGATGAAGAGCTAAGACCTTTACCTTACATTGTTTTGATTATTGACGAGCTGGCGGATTTGATGGCTGCTAAGGGCCGGGAAATCGAAGCGGGAATTGTCAGATTGGCGCAGATGGCCAGAGCAGTGGGCATTCACCTGGTTTTAGCTACCCAGCGGCCGTCAGTAGAGGTGGTTACTGGCCTGATCAAAGCCAATATCACTTCCCGGACTACTTTTCAGGTGGCTTCACAGGTTGATTCGCGTACGGTTTTAGACATGGCTGGCGCAGAAAAGCTTTTGGGTTTGGGCGATATGCTTTTTATTTCGGCAGAGGTGGTTAAGCCAAAACGGATTCAGGGCGCGTATGTCTCGGAAAAAGAATTAAAAAAGGTAGTTGATTTTATCCGCTCTCAAGGTCCTGAACTCGAAGAAAGTCTTGCCGCCGAGGAAACAGTTTTGCCGGAAAACGAAGGTGAGACTTTGGCCGCGCCTGCTTCTTTTGTTACCCTGAGTCTGAAAAAAGCGTTGGCAGCGCCGGAAAACCAACTGGGATTAAGCAGTAAGGATGATTTTCTATACGGAGAGGCAAAAAGAGTAGTGATTGAGGCGAGAAAGGCCTCAGCCTCGCTTTTGCAAAGGCGGCTGCGTTTGGGTTATGCGCGGGCCGCCCGTTTAATTGATTTATTGGAAGAGCGGGGCGTGGTTGGCCCGGGCGAGGGCGCTAAGCCGCGCGAGGTTTATCTTGAGCCGGAAAATCCCTTACTAGAAAGCGCAATCAGCGAAGCCAACGAAGAAGTTGAAGAATCCGGAGGGGTTGAAGAAACTAATGAGGAAGGGTCGGCCGAAACCATGAATTCTGAAGACGAAGAGAGGTGGAAAAAGGTATAAAGACTGATGACTGTTGATTTATGATTTTATGATTGAGAATTGCTAATTAACGTCGGGAATAATTTTAAACAGTTATTTCAAAAACTATGATGAAAAAGAAAAAAGATTTAACTGCGGCAGTAGAAAAAAGAACTAATTTAGCTGAAGCGATCGCAGAAATCAAACAGAAATTCGGCGAGGGCGCGATTATAAAAATGAAAGATGTAAGGCCAGCGAACATTGGCGCCATTTCCACTGGTTCGATTTCTCTGGATATGGCTTTGGGCGTAAATGGAATTCCCCGCGGCCGGGTGGTGGAAGTTTTTGGTCCGGAGTCAAGCGGCAAAAGCACCTTGGCGCTTCATGTTTGCGCCGAAGCGCAGAAAAATGGCGGGGTAGCCGCTTTTGTTGACGCCGAACACGCCTTGGATCCGGATTATGCCCGGAAAATTGGTGTTGATATGGACGAGCTTTTAATTTCCCAGCCTGATTCTGGAGAACAGGCACTTCAGATTGTGGAAGCTTTGGTGCGTTCAGGAGAGGTGGATGTGATTGCGATTGATTCAGTGGCGGCCTTAGCGCCGAAAGCAGAAATTGCTGGAGAAATTGGCGATTTTCAGATTGGTTTGCAGGCTCGTTTGATGTCCTCGGCATTGCGAAAGCTCTCGGCCGTGATTGCTCAGACAAAGACCACTGTTCTTTTTCTTAACCAGACAAGAATGAAAATCGGCCAGCTTTACGGCAACCCCGAAACCACTTCCGGCGGCTTGGCTTTAAAGTTTTACGCCTCGGTGCGCATTGATTTAAGAAGGATCGCCCAAATCAAGCACGGCGAAGAAATTATCGGCAACCGCATTAGAGCAAAGATTGTGAAAAATAAGGTGGCCGCGCCCTTTAAAATTACCGAGTTTGATATTTATTTCAACGAAGGCATTTCCCGTTTTTCCGACATTATCAATACCGGGCTGAAACTAGGCGTGATTAAAAAAACCGGCTCGTGGCTGGAGTTTGAAGAGGCGAAAATCGGCCAGGGCTTTGAAGCGGCAAGAGCTTTTCTTAAGGAAAATCCGGAAATCACGGAAAAAATTCTTACGGCGATTAAGAGTAATCCACCGCAGTAAAAAAACAAAAACTTCCCCGCACATAACCTTTGTGGCAAAAACGGAAAAGATAAGAATAAGGGATTTGCCGCGTAAATTTTGCAGAGGTTATGTGCGGGGGAGTTTTTGTTAGGCGTTAAATTCTCGTCGCGGAAATAAGACCGAGATGCCGGGCGCGTTTGATGGCGCGCGCTACTTTCCTTTGGTGTTTGGCACAAACGCCGGTTCTTTTTTTCGCCCGGATTTTCTGCATGCCAGAAAGGAACTTCTTTAGAAGCCCGGTTTCTCGATAGTCAATTTCCTTAATGTTTCTTTGGCAAAAATAACACTCCATTTTATTCTTGGAACTTGAAACTTGTAACATTCGTTTTAAACGTTACATGCTACAAACTACAAGTGCCGAAGCGAGTTAAAAAGGAATTTCGTTAACGTCGATTTTCTCTTCTTCTTCAATAATAGGGATTTCCTCCTGTCCGGGGGACTTGCTTTCTTTAGTTTCTTCGCCGGCGGGCTCTTCAGCCGCGGGTCTTTCCCCGGTTCTTGGCCCTAATTGCAGGCGTTCAGCGATAATCTCGGTGCGGTAGCGGGTATTGCCGGCATTGTCCTGCCAGGAACGGGTTTGCAGCCGGCCTTCAATCATAACCAATGACCCTTTGTTCAAAAACTGGGAAGCGATTTCTGCCAGTCGGCGCCATAAAACCACAGTATGAAATTCGCTTTGCGTCTGTTTTTGGCCGTTTTTGTCTGTCCAGGTTCGGTTGGTTGCCATCCTGAGAGTGCAGACATTTTGTCCGCCCGAGGTGGCGCGCATTTCCGGAGTTGCCGTTATCCGGCCGATAAGAATAACCCGATTAAGGTTCATAATATTAATAACCCTATGCAGCCTTCGGGCGCCGGGTTATTGATTGAGGATTTCTTCCAGCTTTTCCTCAATTTCTTTTAATTCGACCTTTTTTTCAATTCGCGGAGTTTTTTGGGGAATCTCGCTGGGAATTTCCCGAGGAACAAGGGGCCGGACTTTAATCACCAGTTCCCGGACTGGTTTTTTCACTGCCATAAGATAACGAAGCACCGTTGGCTCGGCCTTGAGTTTCTCCTCGAGAAGCTTTAACTTTTCTCCCTCTAGACTAAAGATAAAGGTTAAAAGATAGGCTTCCCTCTTTTTTTTCACCGGCTGGCCAAGACGCAGCCGTTTTGTTCCTTTTGCCTCAATGAGATTGCCGGCTTCGGCAGTAATAAAGGAAATCGCTTTTTCGCGAAAAAGATTGATCTCTTCTTCAGAGAGGTCAGGAGAAACAAGAATGCTGATTTCATAGTTTTTCATAAAAGTATGATATAATAGTTCTGTACGAAAATCAAGGTTTCCACGGATTATAAAAAATAATGAAAAACAAGGTTTATGGAAATTTTCCGCGCTTATGATATCAGGGGAGAATACCCAAAAGATATTAACGACGGAATGGTTTATAAAATCGCCCGGGTTTTGGTGTGCACTTTTAACGCGAAAACCGTGGTAATCGGTCAGGATGTTAGCTTAGCAACGCCAAAGATAAAAGAAGGATTAGTGAACGGCGTTCTAGACCAGGGGGCGGACGTGATCGACATCGGCATTGCCGGAACCGATGTGGTTTATTTCTCCGCCGGCCATTATAAATATGATATTGGTCTGGAAGTGACTGCCTCCCATTCAGCCGGCTATTTGAGCGGTATAAAAATTATTGGACCGGGCGCGACTCCATTCGGAAAAGGTTTCGGCATGGAAAAACTAAAGGAAGATTGCCTAAACTACCGGGAAGTGGCACCGCTAAGAAAAAGCGTTTTAATCAAAAAAGATGTTTGGGCCGACTTTATAAATCAAGCCCTTGCTTTTATCGACATTAAAAATATAAAACCTTTAAGGGTGGCGGTTGACGCTTCGAATGCTGTTGGCAGCTTGGAAGTCGATAAGCTGGAAAAGTATTTGCCGCAAGTGGAGTTTGTTAAACTCAATTGGGAATTAGATGGCCATTATCCCGGGCATCAGCCTAATCCGTTTCTTAAAGAAAACAGACAGCAATTAGTGGAGAAAATAAAGGAAACGAGTTCTGACCTTGGGGTGGCATTTGACGGCGATGCTGATAGAATATTCTTTGTTGACGATAAAGGAGATTATATCTTTGGCGTTTATGTTAACGGTTTGATTGCTGAAAAAATGTGCAAAGAAAATCCCGGCCGGGTGGTGATTTATGACGTCCGCGCTAACCGCTACCTGAAAAAGAAGGTTATCGAAGCCGGCGGCATTCCAAAAATCGAATTAGTCGGTCATGCCTTTTTTAAAAAAAGAATGCGCCAGGAAAACGCCATTTTTGCCGGTGAATCTTCTGGCCATATTTACTACAACTTCGGCGATTTTATGGTAGAGAATAGCTTAATCGCTTTCGGCCAGGTTCTTGAGATAATTTCCAAGAGCGGCAAAAGCCTTCGTGAGTTAACCAGAGAGGGCCGGATTAATTACCCGGTTATCGGCGAATATAACTTTACCTTGCCCGGGTTTTCAAAAACCGACGACTTAACAGAAGAAGCAATAGAAGTGATGAATAAAATTCTGGGCAAGGTAAGAGAGAAATATCCCGATGCGGAAATTTCCGACTTCGACACCCTCACAGTTATTTGTCCAGATTGGAATTTTAACCTGCGGCCTTCGGCTAACGATCCGGTATTACGTTTTAGCGCCGAAGCGACCAGTAACAAAATTTTAGAGGAAAAAAAGAAAGAAATAATCGACTTTCTTTTGGCGGAAGGATGTGCCTATCTTGACGACGCCGGCGTAACTTTGCTTTACGAGTAATAAAAGATGTCCGAAAAACCAAAAAAGGGTGTTTTTACCGCCCTTTTTCGGTTTACGTTCTGAGGGTGCAGTTTTTAATTTAGCCCCATTTTTTGACGGGCCTCAGCGATAGTTGTTTGCGCGATCACCTGCGCCCTTCTTGCTCCTTGGCGGAGCACTTCTTCCACATAGACTTCTCGGGCGAGAAGCTCTTTTTGTTTGCGCCGGAACGGCGCCAAGGAGTTAATTAAGAGTTCGGCAGTGGCTTTTTTGAATTCCGAATAATTTTTTCCTTTGAATTCTTTTTCCAATTCTTTAACCGGCTTATTGCTAAAAAGGCTGTAAATTGTCAAAAGATTGGCGAGGCCCGGTTTTTTGCCCAAATCGTATTTTATTTCCTTGCCCGGATCAGTCACTGCTTTAGCGATTTTCTCTTGGATTACTTCCGGAGAATCAAACAGATTGATATAGCTTTTGGCGTCATCGCTTTTTGACATTTTCTTGCGCGGATTCTGAAGCGACATAATCTTGGCGCCGACTTTTGGCAAAATAGTTTTTGGTTCGACAAAAATCTCGCCGAAACTCTGGTTGAATTTTCTGGCAATTGTCCGGGTTAACTCGACATGCTGTTCCTGGTCTTTGCCGACCGGTACGGCCTCGGTTTTGTAGAGAAGAATATCAGCGGCCATTAGAATTGGATAATTGAGCAGTCCTGCGTTGAGGTAGTCGCGGTGTTTTTTTGCTTTTTCTTTAAATTGGGTCATTCGGTTAAGCTCGCCCAAAGGCGTAATTGTTCCTAAAAGCCAGGCCAATTCCGCGTGTTCTTTCACCTGCGATTGGGTGAATAAAATACATTTAGTGGGGTCAACGCCAACTGCCAGATAGGTGACCGCCGTATCCAAAATGTTTCGCGATAAGTTTTTCGGTTCATAAGGAGTGGTAATCGCATGCCAGTCAACAATGCAAAAAAGGCACTCATTTTCTTTTTGCAGGCCAACCCAAGATTTGATGGCACCTAAATAATTGCCGATATGGAGTTCTCCGGTAGGCCGGATGCCGCTGAATACCCTCATTTTATTAATTTTTAGTTTGTAGTTATTAGTTTTTAGTACAATTATACTTCAATCACCACTGGTAGTATCATTGGTCGGCGCTGGGTTTTGGCGTAGAGGAACTGGCCGACTTTGTTGCGGATTTCATCTTTAATATAGGCCCAATTGACGATTCCGCCAGAGCCGACCGCGCCGCTGACAATTTCAATTACTTTTCGGCGCGTTTGCTTAAGCAATTCCTGCGATTCGCGCAGATAAATGAACCCTCTTGATATTATATCAGGTGAACCCTTTATTTTGCCAGTTTGCCGGTCAACCACAGCAATAATCACGAACATGCCGTCCTTGGCCAAGGTTTGCCGGTCGCGCAAAACGATTTCTCCCACATCGCCGATGCCTAAACCGTCAACCATTACGTAATAAGACGGCACTGGCTTTTCCTCAATACCGATTTTTTTCTTTCCTAAATTAACAATGCTGCCGTTTTCAACCACCACAATATTCTTTTCCTCGAGGCCGGCGCTCTTGGCGATTTCCGCATGCGCCGCCAGCATTGAGTATTGGCCGTGAATGGGCATAAAGAAATCCGGCTTCATTATTTCAATCATTTCCTTTAGCTCTTCGCTCTGGGCATGGCCGCCGGCATGGATATCCATCATTTTGTAATGGTAAACCGTAGCTTTCTGCCGCAGAATCTCGTCTTTAAGAATCTGGACCGTTCTTTCATTGCCTGGAATTACCGAAGAGGAGAAAACTACCGTGTCACCTTTTTTGAAACGGATAAAGGGATGTTCTTTATTGATAATCCGCATTAAGGAAGCCTGACCTTCGCCCTGCGCCCCGGTGCAGATAATAGTGATTTTTGAATCGGGATGCCTGGAGATTTCCTTGCTTTGTACGAGAGTACCTTTTTTGGCTTTAATAAAACCCAAAGCGCGGGAGATTTCCACATTGGTTTTCATACTG
>Ga0066637_10000371_pt1 | contig 26803 bp, 27 predicted proteins | sample CryGeyCG2014_020_FD_62737 | JGI IMG/M metagenome (GOLD analysis project Ga0066637, IMG submission 62737) | Groundwater microbial communities from aquifer - Crystal Geyser CG08_land_8/20/14_0.20 | ecosystem: Environmental > Aquatic > Deep subsurface > Groundwater | place: USA: Utah: Grand County...
GAGGCGGTGAAAAAAGTTTTGAAGAGAAAATAAAATGATAAAATTTGATATCATCACCTTCGGTTCAGCCACCCAGGATGTCTTTATGGCAAGTAAAAAATTGCAGGTGGTTGAAGACGAACAATTTGAAACCAAAAAAGGCATTTGCGTTTCTTTGGGCTCAAAGATGCATTGAGATGGAAAAACAGCAAGTTGAAAACGCAGTTAATCTTTTGGAAAGCGGCGATAGCGTTGGTATAACTGTTTTTGCGGATCAGGCCATTCCTCTTCAATCCGTTCTTTCTCGTGAAGATTATAAGAATTCTGTTATTCGGAATTTAAGGTATATTGATTCTGATTTTGTCAGGTACCATGTAAGGCAGGGAACCGATTACGGCGTGCTTATTTTAACGGCATTAGGGCAATTCGGTGAATCTGGAACTAAAATTCTTTTTATTTTAACTGATGGTGAACCGCAGGGAAATGAAGAAAAACTGCGGGAAAATCTGTCAATGGCGCTTGAAGAATTTTCCAAGAGAAAAATGTGAGTGTTTATTTGCTCGGCTGTGGCAACCCGGCCGAACCGTCAAAAATTCCCAAAATTGAGGATGAAAACGGAAGGCCGAAAGAATATTATACCGATAAAAACGGCCGCCCAATTTTAACAAGACCCAATCCCGAATTTTTGACCAATCTTGCCAGCGCGATGGACGGCCATTATATTCATGTTGCTTTTGGCAAAAATTTGAATGATATTTTGCCGGATTTAATTGAGAGTGAGTATGGAATCATCGGCTGGGAAAAGAAAACCGAATCAATTGATTTGACCCCGTATCTTTTAATAAGTTCTTTATTTTTTTTGTTTATGATTCCTGTTGTTAAATCTGTGTAAAACCCCGTCTCTGGCGGGGTTTTTGATTTTTTTCTTGATAAGACTTATAATGTTAAATAACATGGCTGAAAAAAAGAAAAAAGGGAAATGGTACGGGGGCTTGAAAGAAGAAACCAGATATTCAATTTCGGGGATAATTTCTTTGGGTCTGTCGCTTTTTTTTATTTTGGCGCTCTTTAACAAGGCTGGTTTGGCCGGGCACTATGTTAATTCGGCCCTGGAATTTCTTTTCGGCCAGGCGTTGTTTCTGGTTCCGTCCTTGTGTTTTTTCGCGGCCATCGTGTTTTTTTCGTCTTTTCGCCCTAATCTGCTGGCTTCCAGTTTGATAGGCGGCTTTTTGATTTTAATAAGCGGCCTGGCTCTTTCAGACATCATTTTTACGGGTAAGGCCGGGGGATACATTGGTTTTTTTGCCGCCCTTCCTTTTTTGAAATTGGTTGATTTTTGGGCCAGTCTTATTTTATTTTCAGTGTTTTTTATTGTCGGTTTTCTTGTGATGTTTAATGTTCCATTGTCTTTTTCTTTTTTAACCAAAAAACTAAAACAACCTTCTTTATTTTCCGGTTCCGAAGACGCGCAAAAAATATCTGAATCTTTGAAAGAAAATCTGGAAGAAATAAAAGAAGAGGCAAACGCGGCCGCGGACAAGGGGGCAATAGAAAAAGAAAGTTATGACGAAGAAAAAAGTTTCAGTAATTCTTTAGACAAGGGCGGGGTTTTAAAAAAATCCGTTGGCAGGAAATTCCAGCCGCCCCCATTGGATCTTTTGGAAAGCGATAAGGGTAAGCCCTCTGCCGGTGATATCAAGGCCAACGCCAATATTATAAAAAGAACTTTTCAAAATTTCGGCATTAGCGTGGAAATGGCCGAGGTTCGTATAGGCCCTTCTATTACGCAGTACGCGTTAAAGCCGGCTGAAGGTGTAAAGCTGTCTCGCATCACCGCCTTAAACAACGATTTGGCTCTTGTTTTGGCGGCGCACCCTATCAGAATAGAAGCGCCTATTCCGGGCAGGTCGCTTGTCGGGATTGAAGTGCCTAATCGGTCAGCGTCTCTTGTTGGTCTGCGTTTATTGATTGGCCAAGAAGAATTTCAGAACAGCGATAAACCATTAACTCTGGCTTTGGGTAGAAATGTGGCCGGCCGGCCTGTTTACGCCAGTATTTCCAAAATGCCACACCTGCTTATTGCCGGCGCCACCGGTTCGGGAAAGTCCGTGGCAATCCATTCTATTTTAATAAGCCTTCTTTACCGGCACGGCCCGCGGGAATTGAAACTCCTTCTTATAGATCCCAAGCGGGTGGAGATGAGTATTTATAATGACTTGCCTTATCTTTTATCTCCGGTAATTACCGAGGCAAAAAAGGCTATCATGGCTTTAAAGTGGGTTACGGGTGAAATGGAAAGGCGATACGAAACTCTTTTGGCCGCCGGAGCGAAAGATATAGATTCTTATCATAAAAAAAATCCCAGCGAAAGCATGCCTTATCTTATTGTTGTTATTGATGAGTTGGCCGACATAATGGCGGCTTATCCAAGGGAATTTGAGGCTTCCATTGTCCGGCTTGCTCAAATGTCTCGCGCCGTTGGTATTCATTTGGTGGTTTCCACCCAGAGGCCTTCGGTGGAGGTCATCACGGGTTTAATAAAAGCAAACATTACCACGCGCATGGCTTTTCAGGTCGCTTCACAGGTTGATTCCAGGACGATTTTGGATATGGCTGGCGCGGAAAAGTTGTTGGGGAACGGCGATATGCTTTTTCTATCAAATGAATCTTCAAAGCCGAGGCGCATTCAGGGTTCTTTTGTTTCAGACAAGGAAGTGAAAAAGGTTGTTGATTATCTCGTTGATGAATACGAGGGCCTTACTTCTTCGGATTTGGGTTTGTCCAACGGTGAGGTGGAGCAATCTTCTATTTTTGACCGGGTTAACGAGTCTGACGAAGAGGACGATGCTCTTTATGAAGATGCCAGAGAATTGGTAATCCAGGCGGGCAAGGCTTCTTCTTCCTATTTGCAAAGAAGACTGCGCGTGGGTTACGCGCGCGCCGCGCGGCTTTTGGATTTGTTAGAGGAAAGGAGGGTGGTTGGCCCGCAAGATGGTTCAAGGCCGAGAGATGTGTTGGTGGAAAGGCCAAGCGAATCCCGTTAGCGGCCGCGATCGCAATCGCGATCTGCCACTAACGGGATGAATAATGAGATGTAATTAATTTTTTATGATAGAAAATAATGCTCGTTTTATTTTAAAAATTTCTTTGTTTGTAATAATTGCAGGTGTTTTATCCGTTTATTTTTTTCATCAAACAAGGGCTTATTTTTTAGGCCCAAAGATTGTAATAGAAAGTCCTGAACAAGGAGGTGTTTTTGAAAAATCTTTGATTTTAATAAAAGGCCGGGTTTTTAATACTTCCAATGTGCTGTTGAACGGTTGTCCGGTGTTGTCTGACAGTTTTGGTAATTTTGAAGAAAACTTGCTTTTGGCAAGGGGATACAATATTATTGAAATAACCGCGGAAGATAAATTTGGACGCGAAGAAAAACAAAAATTAGAGGTAATATTGAAATAATTTTTATGGCAAAACCAAAAAAGACCGCTAAAACTATGGGTGCGGAGATTGACGATGTTTTAAGCGCTATCAGGGCTAAATATGGCGAGGGCGCCATAATGAAACTTGGAGACGCGCAAAGGGTAGATGTGGATGTGATACCGACCGGCTCTTTGGGTTTGGACGCGGCTTTGGGTGTTGGAGGTTTCCCGCGGGGCCGGGTGGTGGAGATTTACGGCCCCGAATCTTCGGGCAAGACAACCTTGGCTCTCCATGCCGTTGCTGAAGCGCAGAAGAAAGGTGGTTTGTGCGCTTTTATTGACGCTGAGCACGCGCTGGACCCGGAGTATGCCAAAAAATTGGGCGTTAAGATTGAAGACCTTTTAATTTCTCAACCGGATAGTGGCGAACAGGCTCTGGAAATAACGGAAGGATTAGTGCGTTCCGGCAAGGTGGACGCGATCGTGATTGATTCCGTGGCGGCGCTTACTCCGCGGGCCGAGATTGAAGGTGAAATGGGAGATATGCACATAGGGCTTCAGGCGCGCCTGATGTCTCAAGCATTGAGAAAACTTGCGGCGATTGCCGCGAAGTCTAAAACCATAATTATTTTTATTAACCAGATTAGAATGAAGATAGGCGTGATATTTGGTAATCCGGAAACAACGCCGGGCGGTCGGGCGTTAAAATTTTATTCCTCTGTAAGAATTGATGTGCGAAGAATAGCGCAGATAAAAAAAGGAGATGAGGTGATTGGCAGCCGTGTTAAGGTAAAGGTGGTAAAAAACAAGGTGGCTGCGCCTTTTAAAGTAGCGGAGTTTGACATAATTTATAACGAAGGTATTTCCAGGTCGGCCGAATTGCTTAATTTGGGAGAAAGATTTGGCGTTGTTAAAAAAGCAGGCGCTTCTTATAGTTTTGACGGCACAAAATTAGGCGTTGGCTATGACAAAACAAGGATTTTTTTGAAAGAAAACCCCAAAATAGTTCAGGAGATGTCTAAGCAGTTAAGAGAATTTCTTAAATAAATAAAATAAATAAATCCCGTTAGAAGACATGGTGTATTAAACCTCGCGTCTTCTGTAAGAAAGTAATATTTTTAATATCATCTTTACCCACGGAGGGACGGGGTCTTCTAACGGGATAAAAAATTATTCCACAAAAGGCAATAATGCCAGAAAGCGCGCCCTTTTTACCGCTTGCGCCAATTTTCTTTGGTGTTTGACGCAAAGATTTGTTTCTTTTTTCCCAAGTAATTTACCGCGGCTGTCTACGAATTTTTTAAGAGTTTCGGTGTTTTTGTAATCCATCGCCTTTATATTGTTTGTGCAAAAATAACAATGCTTCATGGTTTTTAAAATGGTATATCTTCCGGATTATTATTTTCTTCCGGATATTCAATAGTGTCCAGGGATGCTTCTTCCTGTTGTTTTTTTTCGGCGGGGGCGGATGAGCCGCCGGTTTTTCTCGGGCCCAATTGCAGCCTTTCCGTAACAATTTCCGTTCTGTATTTTTTTGTTCCGTCTTGCCCGTCCCAGCTTCGGGTTTGTATTCGGCCTTCTATAAAAACCATTGAGCCTTTTTTGAGATACTGATTTGCGATTTCCGCCTGCCTGCCAAAAGTAACAATGTTGTGGAATTGCACTTCTTCTTGTTTTTCACCCGCTTGGTTTTTCCAAGTTCTGTTGGTGGCCACGCCGAAAGAAGCCACTGGTTTGCCTGAAGGCAGGGTGCGCAGTTCAGGGTCTCTTGTCAAATTGCCTATAATTAACGCTTTGTTGAGATTCATAGTTTATGTTGTTTATGTTACTCGCCTAATAATTCTTCTAATTTTTTATCAATTTCTTCTTCTTTTATCGCAGGTTTTTCCTGTCCTTCTTCTGTTTTTTGTTTTTCGGTTTTGCTCATTGTTGTTTGAGAAAGCGGACTTTTGGGTTTGAACATGGGTTTCTTTGCCGCCTCTTCTTTTTTGCTCTTTTTTGTCGCAAGAAATCTTAATATATTTGTGTCTTTTTTAAGTAATTCTTCTATTTCTTCAAGAAATTGCGGCTCTGTCGCAAACTTTACCCAATTTAAAATGGCTACGTTTTTTTCTTTGACTGGATAAGCAAGGGGTTGTTTTTTGGGCGTCCCCTCTGATATTATCAGTCCTTCTTTGTCCGCGATTGCTTCTCTTAGTTTATTAGCAAAAGCCAGGGTTTTTTCCTCCCCGCATTCATCATTTAAAAGATAGGCAATTTCATATATTGTTGTTTCGCCATCCGGCATATAAGGTATATTAGCAATACCTTTTTAAATATGCAACCTTAGATTTTGAATTCCAGGATATCGTTGTCGCGGACGATGTAGTCGCGGCCTTCGGTGCGAAGAAGGCCTTTTTCGCGGCAGCCGGCCCAGCCACCCATTTTGATGAAATCTTTGCAGGCGACTACTTCCGCCCTGATAAATTTTTCTTCGAAATCACCATGAATCCGTCTGCCGGCTTGCGGCGCGGTCTCACCTTGTTTTAGAGAAGAAGCGCGTAATTCTTTGCCTCCCTTTACGGTATAAAAAGTGATAAGTTCCAGTGTTTGATAAGCCAATTTTATTAGGTCGGGAATTTTTGATTTAATCTCCAATTCTTCAAGTTCGTTTTTTTTCATCTCTGACATTTCGAGTTCTAGTTTAAAATCAATTTCCATGTTGCATTTTTCAAAAACGGCGTTATCTTTTTCGCCCTTTGTGTTGCAAATGATTATTTGTGGTTTGTTTGCCAACTCTAGATCTTTTAAATATAATTCTTCTTTAATAATATTGAAATCTCTCTCGGGATTTATTTCGCTTTCAACATGAGTGATTTTGGCGTCTTTAAAGCACCTGAGAACAAGCAAAATCGCGTCTACATTATAAATATGCGATAAAAATTGGTTTCCAAGTCCTTCTCCTTTGTGCGCTCCTTTTACCAGCCCCGCGATATCTACGAATTCAATTACGGCCGGAATTATTTTTTCCGGTTTTACTATGTCGGCGATTTTTTCAAGCCGTTTGTCGGGTACCCGGGTCACGCCGATATTCGGATTAATTGTGCAAAAGGGGTAGTTGCTTATATCTACCTGTATATTTGTCAGGGCTTTGAAAAGAGTTGATTTGCCCACGTTTGGCAGGCCTACGATACCTATGCGCATTTTTTAATGTTATAATAGTTGATAATGCAAATCAACGAAAAAATATTCAGGGCGTATGACATAAGGGGCATGTATCCTGATGAGCTCAACGAAGATGTTTTTTATAATTTAGGAATCGCCCTCGTTTCTTATTTGAGAAATTCGGATTCAAAAGTTGCGGTGGGCCGGGACTCGCGCGATTCTTCGGATTCTCTTTGTAAATCTTTTGTTGGGGGGTTGGAGAATCTCGGTTGTCATGTTATTGATTTGGGGGTTGTTACAACACCGATGCTTTATTTTGCCGCCTCTTTCCTGGATACTGACGCCGGAGCGATGATTACCGCGTCTCATAATCCGCTTAATTATAACGGCGTGAAGTTTGTTAAAAAAGGAGGCGTACCCGTAAGCGGAGAAGAGCTCAAAAATTTTTATTCCGAAAATTTTAAGGTTGCTGAAAACAAAAAAGGGAAAACGGAGAAGAAGGATATTTCAGAAGATTATTTTAAAGAAATTCTGAAGGATTTTGGAATAAAAAGAAAAATAAAAATAAAAATTGATGATGGCGGGGGTGCGGCAAAACTCTTTTTGCCCCGCTTTTTGGATAAATTGCGCGTTGAGCGGGTTGGCATGAGCGCGGATTTAGCGGTTTCTTTTGACTTTGACGCTGACCGTCTTTATGTTTTTGACGAAAATGGCGAAAAAATACGAGAAGATATTGTTGGCGGAATAATTGCCGATGGTATCGTCCAAAAAGGACAGAAAGTAATCATTGATATTATTTCAACTAAATTTTTGGAAGATTATTTTGCTGCCAAGGGTGTTGAGGTTGTTCGCGCGCCGGTGGGACATTACTATATTAAAAATGCAATGAGAAACAATGATGCCGTTTTTGCCGCGGAACTTTCCGGTCATTACTATTTTGGAGATTTATATTATTCCGATTCCGCGTTTTTCGCGTTGAGGAAGCTTTTGGAAGCAATGGATAAAAATGAGGGTAAAAATATTTCTGAATTGGTAAAACCTTTTCAAAAATATTTTCATTCGGGTGAAATTAATTTGTCATTGAAGAGCAGGGAAGAATGGGGAGGTGTTTTAGAAAAAATAAAAGATAAATATTCGTCCGTTGAACAAGATTTGCAAGACGGGATTTTGATTGAATTTGAAGATCCCGCCGGCGGCGGGACGGGCTGGTGGTTTAATTTGCGGCCGTCTAATACCGAGCCGCTGATGCGGCTGGTGATAGAGGCGAAAAGCGAGGCGTTGATGGAGGAAAAGAAAAAAGAACTGGTTTCTTTTCTAAATTAGAATTCTATCACCACCGGAAGTACCATTGGCCTTCGTTTGGTTTTTTTGAAGAGAAAATTGCCGATCCGTTCTCTTATTCTGTCTTTAATCAAACTGACATTTATGGGGTGCATTTGTCCGCATTCTTTTACTATTTCTTTTATAATGTATCGTACCGATTTAAGTAAATCTTGTGATTCTTTAAGGTATACAAAACCACGGGAGATAATATCGGGCGAGCCTTTTATTTCTCCTTTTTGAGAATCAACGGCGGCAATGATTACAAAAATTCCGTCTTGGGCCAGCATTTGTCTGTCGCGCATTACAATCTCTTTTACATCCCCCACGCCCAGGCCGTCTACCATTACGTAGCTGGCAGGCGCTTTTTCTTTTAGTGTTTTTATGCCGTTTTTGTCTATTTCTATTATTGCGCCGTTGTTTTGCGGTACGGCAATGTTCTTTTTGGGTATTCCCACGGATAAAGCTAAGTCAGCGTTTGTTTTTAGCATAAAATAATATCCATGAACCGGAATAAAAAATTTAGGTTTTAGCATTTGAGTTATGAGTTTTAGTTCTTCGGAATAGGCATGTCCGCTGGCATGTATGTCGGCCACTTCGTAATGGATAATTTTCGCGCCCTGTCTTGAGAGATTATCCTTCAGATTTTGGATGTTTTTTTCGTTGCCAGGAATGATGGACGAAGAGAGTATTACCGTATCTCCTTCGTGGAGGCGGATATGAGCGTGTTTGTTTCCGGCAATCCTCATTAGGGCGGCATATTCTTCGCCTTGAGAGCCGGTGCAAACGGCAAATATTTTGTTTTCCGGATAATTGCCGATTTCTTTGACAGAAATCAAGATGTCTTTTTTGGGGCGGAATAATCCGAGTTGTTTGGATATTTCCAAATTTACTTTCATGCTGAAGCCGTCAATGATCACTTTTTTGTTTAAACGTTCGGCAATTTCTATCATTCTTACGATTCTTTCAATTTGTGAGGCAAAAGTTCCCACGATAATTCTTCCGTTTGCTTTTTTGAATATCTGTTCCAGGTTTTTTGAAACAGTTTCTTCGCTGATGGAAAAGCCGGCTTTTTCGGAATTGGTGCTTTCCAGAAGCAGCGCCAAATTTTTCTTTTCGCCCAGTTCAACGTATTGTTTGATCCCGATTAGTTTTCCGCTTTTGTCATGTTCTATTTTGGCGTCACCAGGATAAATAATATTACCCAAAGGAGTTTTTACTATGGTACCAATGGCGTCGGGGATACTGTGGGTGATTTCAAAAAACCCCAGACCAAGAGCCCTGCTTAGTTTTATTTGTTTTCCGGATTGTATTTCTCTGATTTCCAGATGGGGAGCGTTTGGAAATTCTTCCTGCCTTTTTAATACCATCGCTTTGGTTAGCCGTGTGGTATAGATAATGGGATTTCCCAGTTGTTTCATGAGATAGGGGACTCCACCTATATGGTCCAGATGGCCGTGGCTTAAAACAAGAGCGCGGATTTTGTTTTTTCTTTTTTCCAGATAGGCGGGGTTGGGAAGTATGTAGTCTATACCCGGCGTGTTTTCATCGGGGAATTGCAGGCCGGCATCAATAACCACAATGTCGCCATCCGGGAAATATTCAACAACGGTCATATTACGACCTATTTCTTCCACTCCGCCGAGAGGAATGATTCTTATTTTGTTGTTTGTCATAGTGCCGAGAGGGGGAGTTGAACCCCCAAGCCTTGCGGCATACGGCCCTGAACCGTACGCGTATACCAGTTCCGCCATCTCGGCTAGATTTTAGTGTAGCATTTTTCGATAGTTAAAATGTTTTCGTATTTTTTAGTGTCGATTAAAAATTTCAGGTTTTTGATTGGGTAATTGATTAGTTGTTTTTTAAAAGTTATGCCGAATTCCGGCAGTTCTTTGGGTTTTAGTCTTATTAGTTCCGGCACTTTTTCGTAATTTTGGTTTTTTTCCAATTTGCCGCCGTCAAGAAAATAGTAACAGCCCCCGGCTAGTTGTTTATTGAATTCGTAATTGCTTTGCGTTTCCGAGTTCATCCAGTTGGAAAGCACTGTTTCTTTTGTCGTCGGGTTTATGCTGATTGTTCCAAAGTCGCTGGGAAAAATAACTTTTTCTCCCTTTTTCGCGTGTATAAGATAGGCTTCTTTGATAACTTTGGGGTTTTTGTCGTGCTTTTGAAGAAACCATAAAACTTCTCCTGAAACAACCTCCATAATTTCCAGATTTTTGTGGCAATGGCCGAATGTTTTTGGCAATTCATCCCCTAGCATTACGGGATAAATAAATGTTATGTCGTAACGTAAGGGGTTTTTAAACTTAACTTCCCGAAAAACATCATAAATGATTTTATCGGAGCCGATTTTTTCCGTTATTTCGGGATTTTTTAAAACGGGTTTCATTTCTTCAAGTGTTCTCGGCTGCGGTTTTTTCTTGAGCTTTAATTTTTGAAAATTTTCCATACTTTTTTGGTATTAACGTACCATTTGTGAATTTGGGAGAATCTTTCCGAGGGAATGGTGATAGATTTTTGGTTTATTCCCGAGATATTACTTTTTGTTAAATATATGAAATAAGGAGAATAGAGAAATACCGCCGGTGTGTCTTTGTTTATTTCTTCCTGAAAGTTGCGATAAATTTCTTCGCGTTTTTTTGTGTCAAAGGTGGCGCGCGCTTTTTGCAAGAGAGCATCAACTGTGATATTGGCATAAAGCGCCACGTTTAAACCCGGGTCATTTCTTTGGGAAGAGTGCCAGAAGGCGAAAGCGTCCGGTTCTCTGCCCATTACTTCTCCAAAGAGTAAAGCATGATAATCGCGTGAGCGAATCACTTCTTGTTCCAGATCTCCGGTTTCGTATATTTTTATGTTAACATTAGCGCCGAGTTTTTCCCACATTTCTTTTAGCAGTTTGGCCGCTTGAATAAGGTCGGGAACATTTGATGTGGAAAGAGAAAATTCCATTTTTGTTGTTTCGTTTTTTGTTTTCTTTTCTAAGATTTGTTCTTCGTCGTTTAATTTCCATCCGGCTTTGAAAAGAAGATTTTTCGCTTCTTCTATCTGCGTCTCATCAAAATTTTCAAATTCGTTTGGAAATTCTATCGCGCCGAAGCTTCCGGGCGGTATGGAGCTGCTGATGGCTGTTCCAAGATTTTCCAATACTTCGCGCACAATTTTTTCTTTGTCCGTGGCCAGTTTTAACGCCAGCCGCACATTTTTGTCGGTGAAAATCGGGGCGTTGTCCTGATTGAAAAAAACTGCAAAAACACGGGGCAAAAGATAAGTATTGAGCGAGGAGGTATCTTTTTTGATTTTCAAAATATCCTTCGGGGACAGGGCGCTTAGATTGTCTATTTCTCCTTTTTGGTACGCTTCTATAAGTTTCTTTTCCGACGGATAGAAGTTTAGAATTATTTTTTTGATGTAAGGGTCTTCTAATGCGAAGTTTTCATTGCGTCCCAGCGTGTAGGAGGTAATTATACCGGAAGAGCTGCGGGATATGTTTTTGATTTTATAGGGTCCGGAACCTACGGCATCTATGTTGAAATTGCTCAGTGGCATCTGGTCGGGCAGAAGGTCTTTCCAGAGGTGATAGGGCAGTATGCCGGTGGTGGTGTTTTCCAAAAAAGGCGCGTAGGGTTTTTGCAGGCAGAAACGTATAATTCTTTCGTCTATTTTTTCTATATTAACGCTCTCCCAACTTCCTCTTTTTGGGCTTTTGGTCGTGGGGTTTTGGATTTGTTTTATTGTAAAAATAATATCATCGCTGGTAAGAGGTTTTCCGTCGGGCCATTTTAAATCCGGTTTTAAGGTGAAAGTATAACAGAGTTCGTCTTCGCTTATTTCATATTTTTCAGCCAGGTCCGGAATTAAACCGTTATAGCCAAGCCGCATTAGGCCGGAATAAATCAAAGAAGTTAAATCCTTGTCGGCGTCGGAAATTGTTAAAACGGGGTTTACAAAACGCGGCGTGCCCAAAATGCCTTCTCTGAACGCGCCGCCTTCCGCCGGAATCTCTATGCTGATTTTTTGGTCTATTTGATAAAGCAAAGCAAGCCCGCTTATAAAAAAGATCGCAAGCAGTGACAGAAAAATTATTTTCAGCCGAAAGGACAAATTTTTGACGCCCAGTTTTAATTTCAATTCCCAATTAGCAATTTGCATCATCCGCATGAAATTCGCATATTAGCATTGCGTTTAATTATTTTATTAGGAGAGCCACGAATGTGGACAGAAGAAACAGCGTGGCCAAAATAATTGTGGAAGTAAACAGGATTTTTTCAAAACCTCTTTTGGTGTGGTAACTTTCTCCTCCGCCGCCAAAAATGCCGCCAAGGCCGGAGCCTCTTTGCTGAAGCAGTATTGCTCCCACCAAAAGCACGGAGATTATTATCTGTATGATTGGTAGAATAAAGTTCATCTCTTATAGTTTATTTAATGTTATCTTACAGTATAATGCAACCATTGAAAAGGTCAAGGGGAAGGAAGGGCCTGAAAAGGTTCTTTTTTTAACCCTTGGGGTTATACATATACTTGACAAAACCTGTTGTTTTTATAGAATATTTATAATAGAATAAAAACCTCGGGTAAGCTTAAAAAGTTAAAAAATTAATATATAATATAAAAATATGGTTAAGAAATTGAATATTATACCAACCGGCGACAGGGTTTTGGTTGAAGCATTGTCTGAAGAAGAAAGAATGCAGAAAACCAAATCCGGAATTGTGCTGCCTGACACGGCCGATAAAGAAAAAGTAGATAGGGGCAGGGTGGTAGCGGTGGGTCCGGGTAAAATTACAGAAAACGGGCGAAAAATAAGCCCCGTTGTTAAAAAGGGCCAAATTGTTATTTTTCCGGAGTTCAGCGCGGAAAAAATAAAAGTGGACGACAAAGAATATTACGTTGTAAGCGAATCAAATATTTTGGCTGTTATAGAATAGTTTTTTGAATACTTCGAAAAATCAAATTTTGAAAATCGCTTATCCCTAAATTTGCTTCGCAAATTTGCGCGTCCACACCTACGATTTCCAAAATTTATTTTTCTTCGCTTTTAAAAATTAAAAAATTAGAATTTAAAAATTAAAAAATATGTCTAAACAAATTCTTTTTAATGAACAGGCGCGACTCGCGCTTAAAAGAGGCGTGGATGCTTTGGCTAACGCCGTAAAAGTTACTCTTGGGCCTCGCGGCAGAAACGTGGTGCTGGCTAAGGGTTTTGGTTCGCCGGAAATAACAAACGACGGAGTAACCATTGCCAAGGAAATTGAATTGGAAGACAAGGTTGAAAATATCGGCGCGGAGCTCGTAAAAGAGGTTTCTACAAAAACAAACGATGTCGCTGGAGACGGCACCACCACGGCGGTAGTTTTGGTGCAGGCGATTATTAACGAAGGATTAAAATACGTCACTATGGGCGTGAATCCGGTTGGAATTAAAATCGGAATTGAAACAGCAGGCAGGCATTTGGTGGAGGCGCTTAAGAAAATGGCCAAGCCGATTAAAAGCCGTAATGAAATTCTGCAAGTTGCCAGTCTTTCCTCGGAATCAAAAGAAATCGGAGAAATTATCGCCGACACTTTTGAAAAAGTGGGTAAAGACGGCGTTATAACCGTGGAGGAATCCCAGTCTTTCGGCATTGAAAGCGAAATGGTGAAAGGAACGCAGTTTGATAAGGGTTATGTTTCCCACTATATGATTACCAATGCCGAGCGCATGGAAGCGGTTTATGAAAATTGCAATATTTTAATAACAGACAAAAAAATTTCTTCCGTAAATGAAATTCTCCCTTTGCTGGAGAAATTAGCCCAGACAGGCAAAAAAGAATTGGTTATAATCGCGGATGACGTTGATGGTGAGGCTCTGGCCACTCTTATTGTAAATAAATTAAGGGGAACCTTTAACACTTTGGCATTGAAAGCGCCGGGTTATGGCGATAGGAAAAAGGAAATGCTTGAGGATATCGCTATTGTTGTGGGCGGAAAGGTGATTTCTGAAGACGTGGGAATGAAACTGGACAAGACTGAACTTAACATGCTTGGCAGCAGCCGCCGGGTAATTTCCACGAAAGAAAATACCACTATTGTTGGCGGCAAAGGTAAAAAACAAGACATTGAAGATAGGATAAAACAAATAAAAGCGCAGATTGAAAAAAGCGACTCTGATTTTGACAAGGAAAAATTGCAGGAAAGATTAGCCAAACTTTCCGGTGGTGTGGCCGTGATTAAGGTTGGCGCCGCCACTGAAACTGAGATGAAATACAAAAAATTCAAAATTGAAGATGCTAAGGAGGCGACCAAGGCTGCCATTGAAGAGGGGATTGTCCCGGGCGGCGGCACCGCCCTGCTCAAGGCCGCGGCCGTCGTTTCAAAAGAGATTAAGGAGGGGAAATTGAAAACTCCCTCAAGGGATGTTGCGCGTGAATTTGAAACCGGTGTTAATCTTTTGCTGAGAGCCGTGGAGCAGCCCTTGAGGCAGATTGTTTTAAACACGGGGCGCGAAGACGGTTCGGTAATAGTGAGCGCCATAAAAAAAGAGGCGGAAGAACATCCGCAGTCCAACATTGGATACGATGCCTATAAAGATACCATAATCGCGGACATGATAAAGGCGGGGATTATTGACCCCTTGAAGGTTGCGCGCTCGGCTTTGCAAAACGCGGTTTCCGCTTCGGCAATGCTTTTGACTACCGAGGCGGTGGTGGCGGACAAGCCTGAAAAGAAAGACGAGCACGGCCATGGAGATATGGGCGCTGGAATGGGAGGCGGCATGCCTGGGATGATGTAGGATTAGCCACTAGCCACTAGCCACTAGCCATTAGCCACTAGCTAGCCACTAGTAAACGGCTCGTTTCTGCTTTAATTAAAGAGAGTTTTTATTATTAAAAATTAAATTAATTTTATGAGCACAGGTTTAATAATTATTTTATCAGTTATTGGTGTTGTATTGCTTTGGCTGATTTATACTTTTAACCGATTGGTTGTTTTAAGAACAAGGTCGCAGGAAGCGCTTTCTGATATTGATGTGCAGACAAAGCGCAGGTATGATTTGATTCCTAATTTGGTTAATACTGTAAAGGGATATATGCGGCATGAAAAAAACGTTTTGGAAAACGTAACCAGGGCCAGAACAGAAGCCATGTCGGGCTCGGGCGAGCTTCAGGAAAAAGCGGAAAAAGAAAATATTTTGTCCGGCACGCTTAAGACGCTTTTCGCGGTGGCGGAAAATTATCCGGATTTAAAAGCCAACGCGAATTTTTTGGATTTACAGCGAGAATTGGCCGATACAGAAAACAAAATTCAGGCCAGCAGGCGATTCTATAATACCAATGTGCGGGATTTGAATATAAGGATTGAAACTTTTCCCACGCGTCTGGTTGCCGGCGTTTTTAAGTTTTCAAAAATGAAATTTTTTGAACACGAAAACGAAGCGGAACGTGAGCCGGTTAAGGTGGGGTTTTAAAATTTACGTAACCGCAAGACGTAAATATTTGTGAATCTTTATAAGCACAAAGAATCTAATATACGCCGGACGTGGTTTTTATTCACAATTTTTCTTGTGGTTGTAATTGGCATTGGCTGGGTTTTCAGCCAGATTTACGGCAGTCCGGTGATTTTGGTTTTCTTTGTGCTTTTCAGTGTTTTGATGAGTTTTATAAGTTATTGGTATTCAGACAAGATTGTTTTGCGTATCAGCAGGGCAAAAGAAATTCACAAAAAAGACAATCCCGAACTTTATAATATTTTGGAAAATCTTTCCATTACCGCGGGCTTGCCCATGCCGAAACTTTATTTAATAGACGAAGCGGCAGCCAACGCTTTTGCCACGGGTAGAAATCCTGAACACGCGGTGGTGGCGGTTACCCGCGGGCTTTTGGAGCGGCTGGACAGGTCTGAAATTGAGGGCGTGCTGGCGCATGAATTGTCCCATGTTGGCAATCGCGATATGCTTCTTTCAACCGTGGTTGTGGTGTTGGTGGGTTTTGTGGCGCTTTTGTCGGATTTTTTTCTGCGTTCTCTTTTTTGGGGAGGCATTGGCGGAAACAGAAACAGCCGTCAGGGTGGCGGATATTTTATGATTATAGGTATTGCCTTGGCTATTTTAGCGCCCATTGCCACTATGCTGATTCAGCTGGCCATTTCCAGAAAACGGGAATATTTAGCCGATGCTTCAGGCGCGCTTTTGACTCGTTATCCGGAGGGGTTGGCCGGCGCTTTGCAAAAAATTTCTAAAGATAACACGCCTCTTAAAGTGGCCAACAGGGCGACCAATCATTTGTGGTTTGCTTCTCCGAGAAAAACAATAAGGCAAGCCGCCGGATTATTCGCCACCCACCCGCCGATAGAGGAAAGAATCGCAAGATTAAAACAAATGAGTATATAAAAATATTGATTACTGAAGATTATGAAAGTAAGTTAGAAGCTTGCAAAAGAGAATTGGAAATAAAAAAATATAAGAGTGGAATTAAATTCAAAAAACTACTAGGATTATGGGAAGATTAGGAAGGATCGCCTAGCGGCCTATGGCGCCTGCTTGGAAAGCAGGTGGGTTAATAGCCCACGAGGGTTCGAATCCCTCTCCTTCCGCCAATTTTCAAAATTAGAGTTTTGGGCGATTGTTGCCTCGCCCCGCCAAAGGCGGGAGTAAAACAGAAAAATTTTCTTAACATTTTTTAATGGCGCGCCCCCAAAATTTTTTTCAATTAAGGAAACGAAAATTTTTCTGTTTTGCTCGCCGAAGCAGAGCGGAGGCGGGCGGAAACGTTGGGCGGGATTGCCGCCCTGCGGGCGGCAATTAAAAGTCGCAGTCCGGATTTTCGTCAAAAAAAGTTCGGATTTTAACCAAAAGGCACCGCCAATTTTCAAAATCCGAATTTTGAAAAATGGCGGTGGGAGCAGGATTCTTATCTTTCGCCCAAGGCAAAAAAGCCTGAATTAGAAGAAGAAAATGCTAAACTTGTCAAACGGATAGAGTCGTTAGAGGACAAGATAAAAATCAAGAAGTGAGAAAACTGCAATATGCCGAGCACAATTGAACAAGTCAAAGAAGCGATTTTGAAGCGCGCGTCGCGGCTCCATTGATTAATCAAGCAAGAAAAACAAAGTGATTTATGGCCACAGCGAGCATGGACACAAGCGAAGTAGAATATTTAAAATCCTGCAGAGACAAACTGCGGGATATTAGCGATATTTTGAAAGACAAGAGTGATGAAAAAGAATTATCGATTGAGGAAAAGCTAAAAGAAATAAAAAAGATTCTTATTTGTGGATTTTATTTTTTTAGAGTATGATATAAACATGCGAAAGAAAAATTCTCATAAAGTAATCCCTCAAAAAATAAAAAAAAGGGACGGCAGGGTTGTTAAATTCAACGCTGAAAAAATCACGGATGCCATTGCCAAGGCCGGCGCGGCCACCGGCGAATTTGACCGCCGCACGGCGCAACGGCTCACTTTTAAGGTTCTGGATTTAATCCGGCTCACGATTGTTCGCCGGGTTCCCAGGGTGGAAGAAGTTCAGGATATTGTGGAAGAAGTTCTGTTATCTTCTACGTATAGGGCAACAACCAAGGCATACATTATTTACAGGGAACAGCACGCCAGAATCAGGGAAATTGCGGACAAGTCCGATGTTGATTTGGTAGACCAGTATTTGGGAAATATTGACTGGCAGGTGAAAGAAAACAGCAATATGACTTTTTCTTTGCAGGGATTGAATAATTATATTTCCTCGGAAATCAGCAAGGTTTATTGGCTTAACAAAATCTATCCGGCGGAAATCAGAGAAGCCTATCTGAACGGCGATTTCCATATTCACGACTTAAACATTCTTTCGGTTTATTGCGTTGGTTGGGATTTGTTTGATTTGTTGCGGGAGGGTTTTAAGGGTGTGCCGGGTAAAATGGAAAGTAAGCCGGCCAAACATTTTCGCAGCGCCTTGGGTCAGGCCGTGAATTTTTTCTACACACTCCAGGGTGAGAGCGCGGGAGCTCAAGCCTTTTCCAATTTTGACACTCTTTTGGCTCCTTTTATCAGGTATGACGGATTAAATTATAAAGAGATCAAACAGTGTTTGCAGGAGTTTATGTTTAACATGAATATTCCGACGCGGGTTGGTTTCCAAACGCCCTTTACCAATATAACGCTTGATTTAACTCCGCCCGCGGGCTTTGCCGAACAATCCGTGATTATCGGCGGCAAGCCGCAGAAAGAAATCTATAAGGATTTTCAGAAGGAAATGGATATGTTTAATAATGCTTTTTGGGAAGTGATGCTGGAAGGCGATGCTAAGTCCAGGATATTTACTTTTCCAATTCCGACATACAACATTACCAAGGATTTTAATTGGGGTAGTGATAATCTGAATTTGCTTTGGCGCGTTACCGCTAAATACGGCGTGCCGTATTTTTCCAATTTTATTAATTCCGATATGGATCCCGAGGACAGCCGGTCCATGTGCTGTCGTCTTCGTTTAGACACCAAAGCATTGGCTAAAAGAGGCGGCGGGCTTTTTGGCGCCCTGCCTTTAACCGGCAGTATCGGCGTGGTAACGATTAACACGGCCAAAATCGGTTATTTATCCAAAAATGAGGAAGAATTTAAAGAGCGATTGGAAAAACTGATGGAATTGGCCAAGCAAAGCCTGGAGATTAAAAGAAAAATTTTGGAGGATTTTATGGAAAAAAATCTTTATCCTTATTCAAAGTATTATTTGAGGAATATCAAAAAACAACTGGGTGAGTATTGGAAAAATCATTTTTCCACCATCGGTTTGATTGGAATGAACGAGGCCTGTTTGAACTTATTGGGAGAAACCATCGCCGCTCAAAAGGGAAAAGATTTCAGTCTTTCTGTTTTGGATTTTAGCCGAGCCAAACTTTTGGAGTTTCAAGAAGAAACGGGCAATCTTTATAATCTTGAGGCCACGCCGGCCGAAGGGACTTCCTACCGTTTGGCTAAAAAAGATAAAGAAAAAACCCCGGATATTATTTGCGCCAACGAAGAGGAATATAAAAAGGGCGCCGAGCCTTTTTATACCAATTCTACGCAATTGCCGGTTAATTTTACGGATGATATTTTTGAAGCTTTGGATTTGCAGGATGAAATTCAGACTAAATATACCGGCGGAACGGTTTTGCATATTTTTGCGGGGGAACGAATCAAGAATCCGGCCAGTGTTAAAAATTTAGTTCGCAAAATTTGCCAAACCTATCATCTTCCTTATTTCACAATTACACCGACCTTTAGCATCTGTCCGTCGCACGGTTATTTGTCCGGAGAAATTAAATCTTGTCCGAAATGCGGCGAAGAGTGTGAAATCTATTCGCGTGTGGTGGGTTATTTGCGGCCGGTCAGCCAGTGGAACAAAGGGAAGGCGGAAGAGTTTAAATTAAGAAAGTTTTTTAAGACTTGAATGACAATAGGCGGTTTCCAAAAGTTTTCTCTTATAGATTATCCGGACAAAATAAGCGCCGTGGTTTTTACCCGCGGCTGCAATTTCAGGTGTCCGTATTGCCATAATCCGGAATTGGTAGATTTGGGCCGGACGGGCAGCGACACGAATGACATAAAAGAAAAAGAAATTTTTTCTTTTTTAAAAAATCGGCGAGGCAAATTAGATGCCGTAGTTATAACCGGAGGGGAGCCGACCTTACAGCCGGATTTGCCGGAGTTTATTGAAAAGATTAAGAAAATGGGTTTTTTGATAAAAATGGATACCAATGGCAGCAAGCCAAAGGTAATCAAAAAAGTAATTGATTCGCGGCTGGCTGATTATTTGGCCATGGATATAAAAGCGCCCTTGAGAAAATATTATTTATTTTCTGTTCCCAAAACAGATTTGAATAGCATTCGGCAAAGCATAGAATTAATCATGAATTCGGGAGTAAACTATGAATTCCGCACGACCGTTTTAAAATCATTGCTTGCCAAAGAAGACATCTTAAAAATAGCGGAATTGATAAAAGGCAGTCGGTTGTATGTTTTACAGCCGTTTGTTTCTTCCAAAGCCCTGGATTCATCCTGTTTTGTCCAAGAGAACTATTCCGATGAAGAGTTTGAGGAACTGAGAAAAACTTCGGAAAATTTAGTCAGAAAATGCTTGGTGCGTTGAGGCCTGCTGGCTTTTTTTTGTTGCCTGTTATATATTTTAACCATATGCCACGCGGAAGACCCAAAAAAATAAAGGCTGTAAAAATTATTAAAGCAAAGAGGGGCCGACCGTCCAAAAAAATAAAAAAAGCGGCAGGGGAGGGAATACCGGACGCGAGAGAAGAAAAAAAGACCAACCAGGAGAAAATAAAAGAACTTTTGCTAAGAGGCAGAACTCGCGGCTTTATTACTTACAATGAAATTCTTAAAAAGTTTCCGACCATTGAAAATGATATTGTTTTTTTGGACCATCTTTACGAACGTTTTGAAGAAGAAGGTGTGGATGTTTTGGAGAGCACGGATTTGTTGGGCACGGATAAAGCTTCGGAGAAATTGGGAAACACGGTGTCCTATTCCGATTCTGTTCAGATGTATCTTAAAGAAATTGGTAAATATCCCTTACTTACGGCAAAAGAAGAAAAAGATTTGGCTAAAAAAATTGAGGCCGGGGACGAAGACGCGAAACGAAGATTGGCGCAGGCCAATCTTCGTTTGGTGGTTTCCATTGCCAAGCGTTATATTTTAAGGACCCCTAATTTAACCTTTTTGGATTTGATACAGGAAGGAAATCTTGGCTTGTTCAGAGCGGTTGAAAAGTTTGACTGGCGTAGAGGTTTTAAGTTTTCCACTTATGCCACTTGGTGGGTGAGGCAGGCAATTACGCGCGCATTGGCCGACCAGGCCAGAACCATCCGTATTCCGGTGCACATGGTGGAAAATATTTCAAAATACCAGCAGGTTAACAGGCGGTTAACGCAGGAACTTGGACGTGATCCTTTGGCTGAAGAGGTGGCGGCGGAAATGGGTTTGGAGGTGGAAAAAGTAAGGCATATGCAGAAAATTTCACAGGAGACCGTTTCTTTGGAAGCGCCCGTGGGCGGCGACGAAGAGGATTCCACTCTTGGAGATTTTATTGAAGACGAAAAAATCCTTTCACCTGAACAAGAGGCGGCAAGGAGTTTGCTGAAAGACCAGATGAAAGAAATTTTGGTGGATCTCACCCCCCGCGAGCAAAAGATTTTGCAAATGAGATTTGGATTGGGCGACGGGATAACGCATACTTTGGAAGAAGTGGGGAGGGAATTCGGAGTAACACGCGAAAGGATTCGTCAGATTGAAGCCAAGGCGCTTGAAAAAATGCGCCAGCATGATAAACTTAAGAAACTGGAAGGATATTAAAAATCTATAAAAGAGGCGGCAAATTGAGAATTCTGAAAATTTTAACGGTAATCTTGTTTATTTTTTCTTTATCTTTCAAGGCAGAAGCTTTTATTGTAAAAGTGAAAATCAATAAATTGATACTCGTTCTTGAAGAAGAAAGTCAAGAAATTAAACGTTATCAAATCGCAGGACCGGCGATTTTGGATTATCCTTTGCCTCTTGTCGGTGAATTAAAAAAAATTGAATTCAATCCCGTCTGGTATCCTACGCCCAAAACTCGACTTTCTTATATTAAGCAAAAAGGAATAGATTTGCCGGCCGTAATTAGACCGGGAGATTCCCGCAATGCCATGGGTAAGGTGAAGTTTGTTATAGAATTTCAAAATTGGCAAGAACCCATTCGCATTCACGGCACAAACGACCCGGGTTCAATTGGCAGACGGGTTACCGGAGGATGTATCAGAATGCATAACAGAGATGCTTTGGAATTGGCTGAGATTGTAAAAAATTCCAAAACAAAAGTGATTATTGAAAGATGATACAAGGTGCCGTTCGCTAAGCCGTCCAGCTTGAGCGGCATCTTTTCTTTTTTAAAAACGTTGTTATAATAAACCTATTCAGTGATGACGCAAATAATCCGGAGTAGCTCAATGGTAGAGCAGCTCCCTGTTAAGGAGTTGGTTGCCCGTTCGAATCGGGCCTCCGGAGCAGAATTGAAGGATCTTGGCACTAAAGTGAATAAAAATTAATTTTGGCTAAAATGGCAAAACCCATTCTAAACGTGAAAAAATTGAATGTGCTCTTGGAGAATGAAAAAATCATTGAAGATTTATCTTTTGAAGTGAAAGAAGGCGATGTTTTGGTTATTTTGGGGCCAAATGGAGCGGGAAAGACGACGTTACTGAAAGCTTTGTTGGGATTAATTCCATACCAAGGAGAAATTGTTTGGGCGACTAAAAATATCAGTTATTTGCCGCCTCAAGAATTGATTCAAAGAAAGTATCTACCGCCAATGACAATAGAAGAATTTTTTGCATTCAAGGATATTTCAAAAGAAAAAATATTTGAAATTTTTAAAGAAGTGGGCTTGGATTTATCTTTGTTAAAAAGATCTTTTGGCGCTTTATCCACGGGCCAATTTCAGAGGATGATAATTGCCTGGGCATTGGCGGGTGAACCGGATGTTTTATTGTTTGATGAACTGACTTACGGAATAGACGTCGGCGCGGAAGAAACCATTTATTCTCTTTTGCACAAAATTTGGCTGCAAAGAAATTTAACAATTCTGCTTGTAACGCATGATTTAAATGTTACTTATGAGCACGCGAATAATGTATTGTGTCTCAATAAAAAGAAAATGTGTTATGGAGAACCAACAAGGATACTCACTCCGGAAAATTTAGAAAAAGTCTATGGAACAGGAATAAAATTTTATAAACACAGCCATAGATAAAAATTTTCAACTTTTATGAGCCAATTTGTTTTAGCTTTAATAATGGGAAGTTTTATCGGAGCAGCGGCTGGATATTTGGGCACCTTGATGCTTTCTAAAAGAATGGTTTTGGTTGCCGGTCCCTTGGGACATTTAACATTGCCGGGAATTGCATTAGCTTTTCTTTTTGGGTTTGATGTGTCGCTTGGAGCTTTTATGGCTGTTTCCTTGGGAATTATTTTGATTTGGTTGCTTGAAATAAAAACAAAACTGCCCATGGAAGCATTAACCGCCATTGTTTTTGCTACGGGAGTTGCAATTACTTTTTTATTTCTTCCGGAAGAAAAAACTATTCCTGCTCTGATTGGGGATATTTCACAAATATCTCCCATTATAGTAACGATTACCGTCATTCTGTCTTTATCCGTTATCTTTGTAATAAAGAAAATTTACAAAAAAATCGTTCTGGCCGAAATTTCCGAAGACATTGCCAAATCCGAAGGGATAAACGTTAAAAAATACAATTTTATTTATTTGTTTTGCATTGCGATTGTCGTATCTCTGGGAGCCAAAGTGGTCGGCGGGCTAATGACGGCAGCCCTTGTGGCAATTCCTGCATGTACCAGTAAAAATTTAAGTAAGAATATTTTTCAATATTGTTTAGGAGGATTATTTTTTGGGGGATTAAGCTGTCTGATTGGAATTATACTTTTTAAGTTTACGAATATTCCGGCCGGACCTTTAATCGTTTTATCAAGCGCGTTTTTCTTTTTAATCTCTTTAATTTTTTCCGCCAAAGGCGGAAAAAGGTAGAAAATATTATTAATTATGAGAAAGTTGGGGCGATCAGAATTTGAGAAGCTTGTGGAAAAGGGAATAAGGGCGATTCCGGAAAAGTTTTTGTTGAAACTGGAAAATGTCGCGATTGTTGTGGAGGATGAATCAGGCCCAACTCAAAATCTTTTGGGTTTGTACGAAGGGGTGCCGCAGACGCTTCGCGGCGTGAATTACGGTTCGGTTTTGCCCGACAAAATAACTATTTTTTAAGGAACGATTGAGGAAGAGGCGGTTAACGAAAAAGATATTGAGGAAATAGTGAAAAACACGGTTTGGCATGAGATTGCCCATCACTTTGGAATGGACGAGGCCGAGGTGCGCCGGCTGGAAATTAAAAGGCGCGAAATCCGGCGGACAAAGCCGTAATTAAAACATAGCGATATGATTTTAAATTTGGTATTATTGCATTATTATACAAGGTCGAGTTTACACAAAAATATAATCAATTATGAGTAAATTTATATCAGTAAGTTTGTTAGGTGTAATGCTTTTAGGCGGGATTGCTTCGGCGCAAACCCCTGAACTTCCTTCCGCTGGCATAACACCCGGAAGCCCGTTTTTCTTCCTTGACCGCTTCTTTGAGAACATAGGAACATTCTTTACTTTTGGCGATGCTAAAAAAGCCCAGCGTTTTGTTGCTCTCGCGGAAGAACGTTTGTCAGAAACTAAGGTTTTAGCTGAACGCGGAGATAACAATGCTGAGTTGGCTTCAGATCTTTACGAAGAGCAGTTCGCAAAAGCAAAAGAAAGAGCAGAGAGGTCAGGCAATGAAAATGCTCTTGCTCGCGTAACCGAGGCAACCAGCAAGCACTTTACAGTGCTTGAGGAAGTAATTGAGCGAGTTCCCGAACAAGCAAAAGCGTCTATGCAAAGAGCTCTTGAAAATTCCAAGCAAGGGCAAATATCCGCGCTTCGGGCGCTTTCAGGAGTGAATCCGGAACGCGGCGTTGAAGCCGGAGCCAATGCGGCAAAAGAGATTGCCCAACAGGCTCGAATGCAGGCAAGCGAAAGAAAAATAGAGGCCCTGGAACAAAAACTTCAGCATTTTGAAGGAGTGTTTAACTCCTTTGCAAACGCTCCGCAAGGCCGTGTTGATGTTGAGTCGAAATTTAGCGAAAGGATGACGGAAATCGTCAGTGAATTGGACGAGGCAGGCGATGAGGCAAAAGGCACCGGCATAAGCGTTCAAGCCGGTCTGGTCAAAAGAGTGAAAGACAAAGTCATTGACAGCCAGTTATCTTCCCTTAGGGAGCTTATGAAAGAAAACCCGGAAAAAGCGGTTGAGATATTCGCCAATGCCGCGGAAGGCCGTTTAAATGCTGCTAAAAGAGACACTGAAGAAAGGAACGGCGAGGCGACAGAAGAGAGTTTGGAAGATTACAATAAATATGCCGAATTCGGCCAGCAAATTTCCATCATGGCAGAAGGTATACGCACTGGAGATGTTACTGTTGAGGAATTGGTAGAAAAAGCCACTTCTCATCATATCCAAGTGCTTGAAGATGTCCGGCAAAAACTTCCGGTGCGAGCACAGCAGGAATTTCAGCGCGCAGTAGATAATGCAAGCAGAGTGCAAGAACAAAGACCAGCAAGCCCCGATTCTATGCAGCAGCCATTTATGCGGCAGCCATTGCAAACAGAGCCGCAAACGCCCGGCATGCCGGAGCAGACAACCGGCAAAAAACCGTAATCTTGGTCAGTTTTCGTTTAAGTGATTCTTAATCATTTTCGTCAGTTCTTCAACGTGGTTTTTCTTGTCGTGTTCCATTTTTTCCCAAAACTTGCCGCACTCATCGCAGTCGCCGGCGTCTTTTTTAGATTTTAACACGCTTTTGGGTATTTGAAAAAAATGTTAAACTAAAAAAATGGCGGAAGGTTTTATTTTGGGAATTATACAGGGGATAACGGAGTGGCTTCCCGTGAGTTCGGAAGGTATTTTAACCTTGGTGGGAATAAAGATTTTCGGAAGAAGCTTGGCCGGTTCGGTTTCAATGGCGATTTTTCTGCATATGGGAACATTTTTTTCAGCCCTGATTTATTTTAGAAAAGATGTAGTAAAAATTTTCCGGCCGGAAAATAAGAAAATTCTTCGTTTTCTGGTTTTGTCGTCTTTGGTTACGGCGGCCGTTGCCGCGCCATTGTTGTTTTTTGCGATGGATTATTTTAGTGAAATTTCTCTCGTGTTTATTGTGGCCTTTGTTGGCTTGATGCTGGTTTTTACCGGCCTTGCTCAATTTAAAAAACCGGAAACTTATTTTAGAAACGCTTTTGACTTAAAAAATAAAGATGGATTGGTCGCGGGTGTCTGGCAGGGGCTGGCGGTTCTGCCCGGCATTTCACGTTCCGGATTCACGATCGCAGTTTTGCTTTTGAGAAAATTTAGGGATTCTGAAGCACTGCGTTTGAGTTTTTTAATGAGTTTGCCGGTTGTTTTGGGAGCCAATGCTGTTTTGGCATTGAAGGGATTTACTTTGTCTTTAGGTTTTGGCTCTTCGGTGGCCGCCCTTTTAACGGCTTTTGTTGTTGGTTTTTTAACAATCGGTGCCCTTTTAAAAATCAGCCGGAAAATTAATTTTGGGTGGTTTGCCATTTTTTTTGGAGTTCTAACTTTGTTGAGTTTATTGGTTTAATTTAATTTTTAACATGGAAATAAAAAGCAGCGCTTTTGGGCATAACGGAGATATTCCGTCTAAATATACTTGCGACGGGGAAGACATAAATCCTCCTTTTGTTGTCGGGGATTTGCCGGAAAACACAAAGAGTTTGGTTTTGATTATGGATGACCCGGATGCCACGGCCGGTATTACTTTTGACCATTGGATTATGTGGAATATTTCTCCGGAAAAAGGGGAGGTAGGAGAGAACGATGTTCCCTCGGGAGCCCTGCAGGGGCTTACCGGTTTTGGCAAAAATAAATACGGCGGGCCTTGTCCACCCCGAGGAAATGCCAGCCACAGATATATGTTTAAGTTTTACGCTTTGGATATCATGCTTGATTTGCCTGAAGGTTCAAAAAAGAGTGATGTTGAAAACGCGATGCAGGACCATGTTTTAGAACAAGCTACAATAATCGGTCTTTACGGAAGATAATGGGTGTGCTATTGTTTTTTCCATGGAAAACGAGTTAACGCATAAAAATTATTTGTCGCGGATTTTTAGCTTTTATTTCGCGCCGGTTTGGCAGTCGGCTCTAACTATTTTATACCTGCTTTTCTTTTTGTATTTCGCCGTTTTTTACGTGGGGAACGTGTGGCTGGCCCTCAAATTTATATGGTATACCATTATCAATTCCGGCGCGCTTTTGGGGCTTTCTTATCTTTTTTGGGGAGTCATATTTTTAATAACCCTTATCATTCCTTTTTCAATCAGTTTATACTC
>Ga0066637_10000376_pt1 | contig 26711 bp, 23 predicted proteins | sample CryGeyCG2014_020_FD_62737 | JGI IMG/M metagenome (GOLD analysis project Ga0066637, IMG submission 62737) | Groundwater microbial communities from aquifer - Crystal Geyser CG08_land_8/20/14_0.20 | ecosystem: Environmental > Aquatic > Deep subsurface > Groundwater | place: USA: Utah: Grand County...
ATATTGTGCAAGCTGTGGTGTTATACGAACCCGGATATATCGCCGCGCTTTTTGGAAAACTGTTTAAAATTTCAGTTGTTTTAAGACCGACGGGGGAAGATATCCAATGGGATGACAAGTCACAATATGGAAAAATATCAAACCCCCCCTATCAAAACAAAGTCTTAAAAGCTCTAAAAAGCTCGTCTGCTATTATTGCCATAAGCCCAACAGTCAGAAAGAACATTTTGGATTTTACAGAGGGAGATTTAAAAAGCAAGATGGTAGACATTCCAAACGGAGTAGATTTAGATAAGTTCGGGAATGGGGAAATTAGGGAAATAGGAGGGATACGGGAAATAAGGCTATTAACTGTAGGAAGAAATGTACCTAAGAAGGACTATCCGACGATGATTAAGGCTTTATCTATTGTCAAAAAACAAATTCCCAATGTGGTACTTTACATTGTTGGTGGAAATCAAGAATCGCTTGTCCCATTAATTGCAGAACTTGGTATCTTAAACGAGGTCACGTTATTAGGTCAAGTTCCAAAGGAAGAAGGAGATTTTTCCCAATTTCCCTCCAAGGAGGTTATAGATCTGTATAGATCTTCCGATCTATTTGTTTTTAGTTCGCTTATCGAAGGCTGTCCCAATGTAATACTGGAAGCTATTGCTGCAGGTCTTCCAATAGTTGCGGCTAACAGTCAGGGAACTTGGGATTATGTGATAGATATGGAAACAGGGTTGCTTTTTAATCCCAGCGATCCCAAAGATATGGCGGATAAAATTGTCAAGTTACTTGCAGATAAAGCTCTTTATAAACAAATTAAAAATAATGAGCAAATTTACTCTAAGAATTTTGATTGGTCAAAGATAGCGGGGAAGTATTTAGAGTTGTATAATAAATTAATATGGAAATCTCATTAGTAGTACCTTGTTATAACGAAGAGAAGAATATTGAGACATTTTCAAAAGAGGTGTTTGAGGTTCTCGTATCCCTAGGCAGAACATTTGAGGTTATTCTTGTTGACGACGGTTCCAAGGACGCTACTTGGGAGGAGATTACAAAGGCAAGCCACAGGTACCGCGGATTTAAGGGGCTCCGTCAGATGCGCAATTATGGCCAAACGGCGGCATATCAGGCTGGTTTTGATGAGGCGAAGGGGGAATATATTCTTATTCTTTCTTCAGATAACGAAACCCAAGCGGAAGAAATTGCAAATGTCGTAAAAAAACTTGATGAAGGTTACGATATGGTAAACACTAACCGCGGTCAAAGATACCGCGAGGATGCCGGAAAAACCCTGTTTAAAAGAATTCCTTCAATGCTAGCTAATCGTCTAATTAACCAAATGTCCGGTCTAGCAATAAAAGATACCGGATCTGGATTAAAAGGCTTTAAGAGAGTTCTAATAGAAAACATGCGTTTGTATGGAGACATGCACCGCTTTTTACCTGCGTATTGCTCTATGTTTGGAGCTAGGATTGTGGAGATTAATGTAGATTTTAAACCCCGCACCGCTGGAAGGTCAGCTTATGGAAAGGTTGGATTGTTCCGTACCTTTAAGGTATTTTTGGACCTTATTGCGCTAAAATTTCTCCTTTCTTTTTCCACAAAGCCTTTTACCACGATGCCCATTCGTTTTTTTGGCGGCTTTGGCTTTGTCACCATTTTTTTTGGTCTTCTTTTTTCAGGTATATTGGTCTTTGAAAAAATTATTTTGGGTTACGACATTGGCGGTAGACCGCTTCTTCTTTTGGCGGTTCTTTTGATAATTCTTGGTATTCAATTTATTTCTTTGGGTTTACTTGGCGAACTGATGCTTAGAATCTATTACGAGTCGCAAGGAAAAAAGACTTATATAATTAGAGAATCTATTTAGCCTAATGAGTAATAAATCTCTTCTTGTTAGAATTTCCCTTTCCATTTTTGCCATCGTTTTTTTATATCACAGCTTGGATATTGCAAAAGTTTTATCTGCAATAGGTTCGGCGAAACCTTTGTTTCTATTTTTATGTGTTCTGATGATCGTCTTAAATTACACAATCAGTGGTTTTAGGTGGCGTTCACTTATCTTTTTCTCCAATTCCTTTAAAGGGAATAATGTTTTTAAGCTAATCAAGCTGTATTTTATCGGTGCTTTTTTTAATAACTTTATGCCAACATCCATAGGTGGGGATATTTACAAAGCATACATTCTTGGGAGAGATACCAACGATATGCCAAAGGCCACGGCGGCAACATTTGTTAACCGGCTTTCAGGGCTTATCGTTTTGGCGTTATTTTCTACTGTTAGCCTTGTTTTTCTTTTGGGTATTTCTGGTTTACTTGTTTTTTTAGGTTTTTGGATTTTGATTGTTAGTGGTTTTATTTTCTTGTCTCTTATTTCAAAATTTATTCCAAAGCTAAAGCCTTATAACGACGCGCTGTGTCTTTATAAAAGCCACAAAACCGAAGTAATAAAATCTTTAGGGTTTTCCGTTCTAGTTCAAATAGTAGCCAACCTTGGGCAGTATTTTGCAGTATTAGCTGTTGGAATAAAGGTTACAATACCGCAGGCGTTTTTTGCCTTCCCTGTAATTGGATTCTTAAGTTTTTTGCCGGTTACTTTTAATGGGTTTGGATTGCAGGATTGGCTTTACCGCCTGTTTTTAGGCTATTGGGGAATTTCAGCAACCCTTTCAGTGGCTTCGTCTGTGATATTTCACTTATGCCGAGTACTTGTGAGTTTGCTTGGTGGTGTGTTTTTGTTTTTTTCGCATGATAAACATAGTAAAACGGCTTGATTATCTATTAATCCCATTTTTATTTTGTATCACCCGCCTCCCTCTTTTAGGTTGGGATATTGTTAATGTTGATGCCCCTGCGTGGAATTACCGCTCAGTTCAGTTTATTTCGTATATTAAAAATCTTAACTTTTTAGAAACATACCGTACCTATCACCCGGGGGTAACCGTTATGTGGCTCGCCGGAATTGGGCAAGAGATATATGGTCATATTCACGAATTTTATATAGGTACGCGTCCCGAGTATTCAATCGTAGGCGATTTCCATTGGATTTTATTTTCTGAAACTTTGCCAATTGTAATTGTTAATTTTCTTTTGATCCTTGTTTTGTATCATTTACTTATCTCACTTTTAAACCGCAAAGCCGCGTTTTTCTCCACACTTCTTCTTGTTCTAGAACCCTTCTTTATTGGAAATACCCGAGTTTTACATCTTGATGGATTACTTGCCCTCTTTGGAATTAATTCGATCCTTTTTTATATTAAATATCTTTCCAAACATCGTAAACCGCTCCTCTTCTTCTCTGGAGTGTTTTTTGGACTTTCTGTTTTAACGAAGGTGACTGGTTTGGTTTTATTACCCGTGGTATTTCTTATCAGTGGGATAGACATCGGGGGCGTTATAAGTTTAAGGCGTGTCGTCAAAAATCTTTTGATTTTTCTGCTTTCTGGTTTTGCAGTTTTTGTTTTAATGTTTCCCGCCATGTGGGCCACTCCTTGGAGGGTTATTACAAAGATTATTAATGACGGAGTATTGGCAACGGGACAAGGGGGGCAACCACAAATATTTTTTGGAGATCGGACTTATAATCCTGGAGTATTTTTTTATCCCTTGGAATTTATTTTTAGATCAAGTCCGGTATTGTTTCTATCTCTTATCGGGGCTTTGTTTTACAACGTCTTACATTTTAAAAAAATATGGGTCAAAAGAGAAACAGTTAGAGTTTCCACAGTCATAAATATTTTTATCTACGCACTTGTATATCTTATTTTTATAACAGCTAGTTCAAAAAAAATTGATCGTTATATAATTCCGCTTTTTCCGCCGCTTTGCATTTTTGCTGGGGTTTTTTTGTCAGAAATTTATCAACGGGTTGGTCACATACTAACAGTTGGAATTGTTGTAACATTTATTTTTATAACCTTGCCGATTTTTCCTGATTTCTTTGCTTTTTATAATCCCTTGGCGGGCGGAACTCAGATGGCAGTTAAGGTTGTGGGTTTACAAGATTGGGCCACGGGGTATCAAAGAGTGGTAAACTATCTTCATACAAAGTCGGAGGTCCAGAGTTTAATAGTCGCTTCATATAACGATACTAGTGTTAGGCCGATATTTAAGGGTACTACGATATCTTTTGATAAGGTGACAGATTTTTCCAAAGTGGACTACGCAATTGTTCAGCGGAACGAATCCAGACTTTCTGAGATTAAACAATTTATGAGGCTCGATAAAATTTTTTATATCGGATCTTATGATTACTACTACTTATACAAAAATTCTCAATAGCCGCTGGCTAGTTTGGCTGATCATATTGATCGGTTTCGTTATAAGATTTATTGGTATTTGGTGGAATTTACCCAAAATATATCATCCCGACGAGCCAGCATTGATTAGTGGCGCCTTAGGCCTTAGGATTGTGTCCAATCTAAAGCATTTTGATTGGCCCCATCTTCAAATGTATATTTCCTTATTTACCGTTAGTTTGTGGGCGAAAATTACGGATATATATGTTTCGGTAATGAGAACCTCTGTTTCGGCTTCATCATCAATTCTAATAGAAAGACCTGCATCATTTTTCCTTGCCATAAGATTTGTTTCGTTTTTGATGTCATCCTTATCGCTTATAATTTTTTATAAAGGAGTTAAGGAGTTCCTTGGAAAAAATATTGCGATTGTATCGCTAATTTTCTTTACGCTAAGTGTGCAAAATATTGAGGATGCTCACTTGGCAACTTTAGAATCTGGAGTAACTTTTTGGGTAGTTTTAACTTTTTTCTTTTCGCAAAGAATTTTCCGTACCGGAAAATCGTTAAATTATTTGTTGGCAGGTCTGTTTGCCGGTTTTTCTGCTTCTACAAAGTATAATGGGGCTCTTGTAACATTACTTATACTATCTGCGCACATCTCTTACGCTGTGGCAAATAATATTTCGGCGTGGCGGGTAGTATTATCAAAAAAACTTTTACTTTCCGCAGCATCGTCCATTCTCGGTTTTTTCGTGGGCACCCCATACGCCCTTTTGGATTTTAAGAATTTTATAAGAACCGATTCTGCCGTGGGGGCGTTATGGCAATTTCATAGACAAAAGGCGCCACTTTACCGAACAATTTTTAATTTTGACCTGTTAGAAACTCGTTTTAAATCCGAAATTTTTAGATCGTTAGGATTTTTAGGACCCATTCTAGTTTTACTAGGATCTTATCTATCTCTAAAAAAACTAAAAAATCGCGCAGTAGTAATTTTGCTATTTCCCGCACTTTATTTTTGGTATGTTGGATCGTTTAAACTTTTTTATTCCCAATACTTTAATTTGCTTTTTCCCTTTCTAGCCATTTTAGTAGGGATTGGGATGATCGGGTTAATTAAAATAATAAGAGATTTTATGAAAAACTCCTTTCTACTAACGCCCGTTATGATTCTTATTTTATTTTTATCCGCCGTCTCACAAATAATTCAGATTGTTAAAATGGATTATGTTTTTGCCATGGGTGATAACAGAGTCGTCGCGGAGAAGTGGATTTCCGAAAATGTTAAAGCGGGTTCAAAAATTGGTGTAAGTGGCGCTTATGGAGCAAAGCTTGACGATTTTGATGGTACCAGTGGGTTTAATGCAGTAAAAATTGATGAGTTGTTTCGAGAAATGGACACGGAATTTGGTCACGATGCTCAAATATACTACTTTAGAAATGTGGGTATTAATCTTGTAGTAACCGGCGACTACAATTTGGATGCCCGTTTAAAGTCCGATTTTCCTGCCAATTGTCGGTATCCTGACGGAGATTCATGGGCTATCGACACTCTTCAAAAAATAAAGGTTTTCTATCCAAGATCTTATGTGGAGCCTACGGTTGCCGTGTTGGGGTTAGATAATTACGACAACTTGATAAAGATGGGAGTTTTAAAATAAATGAATATTGTAATTCTCTCCAATCAATCTTTTTTTCAAGAGCTTAAGACAAATAAATGGCATACCGCAACACATCTTTCTAGATTGGGACATAGGGTTGTGTTTATTGATCCGCCTCTGCGTTTTAAAGCCATAAAGAATTTATTCTCTGGAAAACATTCGGATGATAGCCTTGGTGTAATAGTATTAAGACCACTTCGGCCATCACTCTTAAAGGATTTCACAAAACCATTTCCCATTTTAGATCATCTTTTTGTTAAATATACCGCTTGGAAAATCAAGCAATTGCTTGGAAATGATATTGTTCTTTGGGTGTATCACATTGGTTATCCCGATCTAGTAGAACTAATTAAACAAATTAAACCAATTAAGCTAATATACGACCTTGTCGATGAATATACGGAATTCCCAGAATACAAAAATATTAAGAGCTGGATAATAGAAAGGGAAAATTGGCTTTTAAAAGAAGCCGACATTTGTTTTACCTCTGCTCCTGCTCTTTATAAAAAAGCGTTTAAAATAAATAAAAATAGCTATTACACGCCAAACGCTGGAGATTTTGAATTGTTTTCAAAGGCTGTTCTGGGAGTTCCCAGTGACATTAAGGATATTCCCCATCCCAGAGTAGGTTTTGCCGGAGCACTTGATGATTTTAAGGTGGATATCGGACTTATCAAAAAATGCGCAGAAGAATTACCTAAAGTTTCATTTGTGCTTATTGGTCCGCAAAGGGTTTCTCAAGGAGCAAATTTTAATTCTTCAGCTCTTACGAAATACTCTAATATTCATCTTTTGGGACAAAAAAAGTTTATGGAACTTCCTCAGTATTATCAAAATTTTGGCGCTTACTATATTCCTTATGTTTTAAATGACTATACAATGGGTGGGTGTTTTCCCGTAAAGTTTTTTGAAGCGCTCTCTTGTGGTCTTCCCTTAACGGTAACCAACCTTCCGGCGTATCATGAGTTTAAAGATTTTTGTTATATTGCCAAAAGTGATAACGATTTTGTTCGTTTGGTCAAAAAATCACTAGAGGAAGATTCCAAAGATAGGCGTAGCGACCGTCAAAAAATAGCCAAAGCTAATTCCTATGATAATAAAGTTAAAAAACAGTTAGAGCTACTCAGACACTTATGACCAAAAGGAATATTGTTATCTCATTAAATTCTGGAGAACAGATGGGTGGTGTGGAAAGACATGTTGGGGATTTAATCAAAGGGCTTTCTCATGAGTTTAACTTTACCGTTTGCTGTAAATATGGTCCGATGGTGGAGGAATATAGAAAATATGGTGGGCAATTTGTAGAACTTTATCCCCACTTCGACTTTGATTTGGTGTTTCTACTTAAGTTTTTTAAGCTACTTAGGTTACTTAATCCGGTGGTTGTTCATGCGCACGAACTAAAGGCTGGTTTTAACGCAACGCTGGCGGCTTATTTTGCCCATGTTCAGGTCCGAATTTATCATGTGCATACACCTATTACTCAATGGCAATTACCGCAGTGGAAAAAGAAAACGCTTTTTAAATTAAATATTTTTGCAAACAAGGTGGCGGGAAATATTTTTGCGACCCATGTAATTGCGCTAACAGCTGAGATTAAAAAGGAACGGATTGATTGTGAAGGCATTAAATCAACAAGGATTGTGGTAATTCCGAATGGAGTAGATATTAAGAAGTTCAGGATTCAGAGTTCGGAGTTTAGAGTTATCAGAAATGAAACAAGAAAGAAATGGAATATAAAAAATAATGAATTTGTGATAGGGAATATCTCAAGATTAACAGAGGAGAAGGGACATGAGATCTTGCTTAAAGCTTTTACAAAACTTCCAAAGGGAAAGTTTCCTTTCCTTGTTATTGCGGGTGGGGGCCATCTTAAGAGCTCGCTTAAGGCTCTATCCGCAACTTTGGGAATTAATGATAGGGTCAAGTTTTTAGGAAAATTTACAGATGAAGATAAAGTAAAAATACTATTAGGATTTGATATTTTCGCTTTCCCGACACTTGCCGAAGGGTTTGGAATTGTTATGATGGAGGCAATGGCGGCAAAGATTCCTATTATTGCTTCCGATCTTCCGGTATTAAAAGAGGTAGCAGGGGGGACAGTAGAATATTTTAAAGTCGGGGATTTTAGCGACTTAGGTAGGTCACTAGAAAGTTTTGAACCTAATTCAGATCGTGTAGATAAGGCTTTTGAGAGGGTTAAAAATAGGTATTCTATGGAGAGATTTTTGAATTCCTACCGAAATTTATACGGTATTTAAAAAGGGGGCTCTACCTTTTAGGTAGAGTCTCTATTTGATCATGAAGATTTTATTTCAATCCAGACTTGATCTTTTCGACAAAAAAGGTGGCGATACCGTGCAAATTCTTGAAACCAAGAAATCACTTGACGATCTCGGCGTTAATGTTGACATTAACTGTTCGTTAAACACCAATGTATCGGCTTACGATATAGTGCATGTTTTTAACTTGGATTGGGTTTCGGAACCTTACCTGCAAATAAAAAATGCGAAAGCCCAAGGAAAAAAAGTTGTTCTGTCGCCAATTCACCACTCACTTGCAGAATTCGAAATATACGAAAGACTTAACCGGTGGGGGTTATCAAAAATAGGAAATCTTATTATCCCTTCGCAACCGGCTCGTGATGTTGCAAAAAACCTTTTCAAGGGAGTTATATATCACAAGAAATTATATCCAGCGTTAATGCAGCTTGCTCTTGGAATAAGAAACGAACAAAAGCGGGCAGTAGCTCTCTCTGATTATGTGTTAGTTCAAACCGATCTGGAAGCCCTCGATCTAAAGAACGATTACAAGACAAACGATTTTAGATGGAAAAAAGTTATAAATGGGATAAACCCTACCAAATTCTCTGAGGCACAGGATGTAGTTAAAGAGAAAATTATTCTATCTGTAGGAAGAATAGAGCCACGAAAAAACCAGATCAATACTGCTTTAGCTTTTCTTGATGCTAGGAATAAAGGCGAGTTTAAAGATTATAAAATGGTATTTATTGGATGGTTTAACCATCACCACCCAACATATTCTAGAAAATTTAAAAGTATTATTGACAAAAAGCCCTTTTTTGAATATCTAGGCTTTGTGGAGCAGGAAAGACTATGTGCTCTTTACCACGAAAGTCAAATATTTTGTGTTCCAAGCTGGTTTGAAACTACAGGGTTGGTTTTTTTGGAAGCGGCGATATGCGGAATACCTTCTCTTGTAGCGTCGGGGGATAGATCACGGGAATATTTAAATGACAATGCAATTTACTGCGATCCTTCGTCGGTCATTTCGATTAGTAATTCGTTAATTAAGGCGCAGTTGCCCACAGTGCAAAAAAACTTTCCCGAATTTATTAAAAAAACCTATACTTGGGAAAATTGTGCAAAACAGACAATAGAGGTTTACAAGGAAATTTTGAGAACAAAATAGGGCACTGCCCCAATGTTATGGAACCAATTCTATTTGCAGGTATTATTTTATTAATATTATATTTCCTTTTGGCGAGACAGGATTTCGTTAAATCTATATACTATCTTATTCCTCTTTTACCTCTGGATAACAGGATCTATTTTAACTGGGGATTTGAACGGGCAACCCCTGTTAGATGGGCTCTGGTCGGAGTGATACTGTTTTTTTTGTTTTCCAGCGCCCGACGCTTCGGAAAACTTAAGTTACTTAAGTCACTTAAGGAACTTAGGCACAGCCTTGGAAAGGACAAATTCTTGGGCTTATTAGTTGTGGTATGGTTAATCCGTTTACTTTCCACAATCTGGTCACTGGATTTCGCATCAAGTGTAAATATCAACATCTTCTTTACCGAAATAGTTTTGTTGTATTTGGTTTTAAAGAAGGCTTTTTTGGAAAAAGGTCAGGAATTTGTTGCGAAATCATTAAAAATATATTTTTTAACCGGGGTAATACTGGCTTTGTGGTCTCCAGTTCAGTATTGGTTTTATAAGTTTCAGGATAGAGTTCTTCCCGGTGTGTGGCCTCTTCCAAATTCTCCGGTTAGAATAGGTTCGTTATTTTGGGACATTAACCATTACGGCGCATTTGCTGTAACGATAGTATTTTTGGGAGTGGCGTATCTGTTAAGCGTAAAGCGGAAAAAAGCAATCTTTATACTTCCAGCGTTTTTGATTACCGCGATCTCACTTGGAATGACGCTATCGCGGAGTGCGTTTATTGGTTTCGCCGGCGGTTTTTTTGTTTTTATATGCGGGATGTTTTATGGAAGACGAATCAAGCAGATACTGCTTGGACTTGCTGTACTTTTAACAATACTAGGAATTGGTTTTCTCGCAATTGACCGTGGTGTTGTTAAAGTTCCAAAAAATCTTTATGAAAGATTTTTTTCGTTAAATTTCTCATACAGGGTGTGGGATGATTCTATAAACGCTCATTCTGCGCTTATTCTTGGATCTTGGCAGATACTGGAAGACAATCCGGTAATAGGTGGCGGCTATGGATCTTTTGATAAAAAATTCCGTCTTACCCCAAATATCAAGGATTACTTCTCTTTGGATCCTGTAGAGGACGCAAAAATTCCTGCCCATAGCGTGTGGTTTGAAGCGTTATCTGCAACTGGATTTGTCGGAGCCGTTCCTTTTTATCTTCTAATCGGATTGCTTTTTGCATCGCTTTATCAGAAGACTCTTGTAGTTTTAAAGCTAGGAAAAAGCTTGTCTTTAATTCCACTCGGGGTTTTGTGTGGGCTAACCGCGATATTTTTATCGGGAATTTTTTATTCTTATAATTTGGAATTTTTCTTCTTTTTTGTGTTTATCGCGCTTTTTCTGTCGTGGGACGAGTATCAAAAAATTAACCTAAATTACAAGACCGCCCTAATTATTACTTTTTTAGTTACACTAGCCGGATCGTTTATCTTTTATAAATTAGGACGGCCAGCGCTTGCTGATTGGGATGAATCAATCTATGCGCAAATATCCCATAATATTCTTCACATTAAAGGTGACGCCTTTGCGTTGGTCTGGCGGGAAGACGCTCTACGCGACGGTAAGGATTTTTGGTTTGAGAAACCGCCCTTATATATATGGCTTACCAGTTTCACTTATTTTATTTTCGGAGTAAATGAATTTGCCGCAAGATTTGTTTCGGCGCTTGCCGGGGTTTTTGGAGTTCTCGTTGTGTATTTTTTTGGCCGGAAAATTTTTGGCGAAAAGATTGGGGTATTATCTGCTGTGGTCTTGGCAACCACAACGCATTGGATATTCCAATCCAGAAATGGTACTTTAGACGTTTTAACTTCCCTTTGGATACTTTGCGTAATGCTGTTTTTTTGGCTGGCTCGGAATAATCCCAAAAAATGGAAGTGGGTAGGGATCTTTCTGGGTTTAACAATGATGACAAAAGGCCCTATAGTTGCTATTCCTATAATATCGCTGGTTATATTTGTCTTATTAGACCTATTGGTTTTTAAAAGTTTGAGTTACCGGCTAAGAGATACTGGGAAAATTATTTTGTGGTTTTTGATTATCGCCGTTCCGTGGCACGCAGTTGAAATTATCCGGTTTGGAAAAGAGTTTATTGATTCATATCTTTTCTATCACATTTTAGAAAGATCCCGCGGAATAGAAGGGCATCAAAACGATTTTTGGTGGTATTTAATAGTCCTTAAGGTTTGGTTTAGACAGTGGTTTGTTATTTTAATTCCATCACTTATCCTAGGATTATTCGCTATATTTGCGAGGGATACAAAGCGCGAAGTCAGAAAACCCCTGCTTTTTCTTGTAGTGTGGTCGCTTGTTACATTTTTGGTTTTGTCCGCTTCGTCGTCAAAGATACAGTGGTACCTTATCCCAATATATCCTCCGTTAAGCATTATTGTGGGATGGTTCTTAATCAAAGCTTATAGTCTTATTGAGGATAAATTTAAAATTTTTAATTTTAAATTTTTAGTTGATTTAAAAATTATTAAATACATAGTTTTTGTTTTGATAATAACTGTGGCATCAATATTCCTTGAGTTTCGATGGAAATCCATGTGGGTGGCGGAGGATGTAAATAGGGACATTGCGGTATTGGGAGCTACAGTTTCTGAGCTTAACGACGATCCCAGTTTTTTACCGCGTAAGGTCCCAATATACTTTTATAGCATGTCTCCGGGGCCTGCGTATTATTACATTCAAAGATTTTCTAGGCCGGTGGCACAAAATCAGATAGAAGATATGATAAAAAGTCCGAGCGGGAAAGCCTTTATGGCGATGACCAAGGAATCCTCTTTCAAAAAGCTTATGGTAAAATACCCCAATCCTCATATAATGGTTTATAAAAAAGAAGGAGATTACGTACTTTTTGGGAAAGATTGGCCGCAAGTCAGTGCCAATTTCGCGCCGCAATTTTATCCTATAAACCCCTCGGAATATGATCCGTATTTCTTTGAAAAAGAATTATTTAATTCCAAATGGTTAAATGAATAGAAAGGCGGGTACTAACCCATGTAAATTATGAAGATGGACATTTCAATAATAGTTCTTACCTTTAACTGCGAAGTCTTTATTGGTGAGTGTTTAGAATCTTTACTGTCTTCAAAAGAAGTTTCTTTTTCCGGTTCAAAGAAGGCAAAATATCAAGGAGAAATAATTGTGACTGATAATAATTCCCGCGATAAAACCGTTTTTGAGGCCCAGAAATTTTCTCCTCCAATTGTCGTAATAAAACTCTCCGAAAATAAGGGTTTCTCTTGGGGAAACAATCAAGCGCTCCATAGATCATCGGGGAAATACATTCTTTTTTTAAATGGTGATACTTATGTTGAAAAATATACTTTGCTCAAAATGCTTGATTTTATGGAAAAGAATGTAAGCGTTGGTGGATCAACTTGCTTTCTGGAACTTGTAAAATCAAAAACAATTGATCCGGCCTCTCATCGCGGATTTCCTACTCCATGGGCATCGTTAACTTATTTTTTGGGATTGGAAAAGATTTTTCCCAAGGTTAAATTTTTTTCTGGCTACCACAAGTGGTATAAAGACTTAACAAAAATTCACGAGATAGATTCGCCGTCAGGTTCCTTTTTTCTTACCCGTAAAAAGATTTTGGATTATCTAAAAGGTTTTGATGAAAAATACTTTATGTACGGAGAAGATTTGGATTTATCTTACCGAATTAAAAAATTAGGTTGGAAAATATATTTTGTTCCAACAATCAAAGCTTATCACTATAAAGGGTTGTCCAGCGGAATAAAAAAGTTAACGGTCCCAGATTCAAAGGCGACCCCTGCGGAAAAGGAAAAAGCTTTTAATGCTTTTTACACCGCCATGAAGATTTTTTATGATGCTCATTACAAATCAAAATATCCAAAAATCGTCCGCGCGCTAATTTTCTGGGCAATAGATTTTAAGAAATTCTTAACTAAATCGAGTAGACGAGTGTAATTTGGTTATATCTCGTGGTCTTCAGCGCTTTGTAAATTTCGCCCGTAAGCTTTTTGTGAGTTTTTTCATTTAAGTAATATTGCGAAAGGTGAGATTAAAAGGATACAATTTTATTGTAGAGGGTGACGAGGCAGGTGGGGGTTAATAGTTTTATGTTCTGTATGTTGGAAAATAGCAAAAGAATAATATTTGAATACGGCGAATTGTTTTGTGGCCCTGATGGATTATCGCTAGGGGCTAAAAATGCATTTGCAAAAGACCGTAACAGATTAACATACTCAATCAGACATAAGTGGGCTAATGACTATGACCAAGACAGTTGTAGAACATACACGAGAAATATTTGTCCTGATGAGGGGGGGTCTGTAATCTGTAAAGATGTCAAGTCCTTAGATCCAGCCTCTCTTGGAAGTATTGACGCGTTTTCTTATGGATTTCCTTGCAATGATTTTAGTGTAATTGGGAAACAGAATGGTTTTAACGGAAATTTTGGAACCCTTTACGCATATGGGATGAAGATAATAAATAAGTTTAAGCCCAAGTTCGTTGTTGCAGAGAATGTTAACGGTTTGTCTTCCGTAGATGGCGGTCGGGCTCTAAAAAAAATACTGGACGAACTTTCTTTAGCTGGTGATGGTTACAAAATAGTTGCTCACTTATACAAAGCAGAGGATTATGGGGTACCACAAACAAGACACAGGATCATTATTGTTGGGATAGATAAAACATTGGGACTGTCCTTTAAAGTACCCGCCCCCACCCATAAAAATAGTCATATTAGCTCCAGCGAAGCTTTAGAAAACCCTCCAATTGCAACAGGTGCGACCAATCACGACAAGAAGAAGCAATCAGAAATAGTTATCAAAAGACTTAGTTTTATTAAACCCGGTCAGAATGCGTGGACAGCCGAATTGCCCGAGGAACTTAAGTTAAATGTTAAATCCGCTAAACTTGGCCAAATATATAGAAGATTGGATCCCGATAAACCTTCTTACACAATTACCGCAAGTGGTGGTGGCGGAACTCATGGTTACCATTATTCCGAGCCGAGGGCCCTTACAAATAGAGAAAGAGCGAGACTTCAAACCTTCCCTGACGATTTTATTTTTGAGGGGCCAAACGAAAGTGTAAGAAGGCAAATTGGGATGGCGGTTCCGCCAAAGTTAGCCAATGTTATTTTTACTAGCATTCTGAAAACCTTTGCGAATATTGAATATCCCAGCATTGTCCCCAATATTCCAACAAATTATCAATTGAATATAGATTAACGCTATGGAACAAATAATAGAACATGTCTCCGATTACCTTAAAATTGACAAAGCAGAAGCTCCTGTCATAGTGGATAAAGCTATCATTGGTGGTGAGACAGATATCCAAAATCTAACTAAAAAATTTGAGGGTATGGGTAAGTTTTCCCACGACAGAGGCTTCCTTTTTAATACAGGACAACTTAATTGGAAAAAACAGGATTGGGATTTATTATTTGCTGGTCTTTAAAATTACAATAAATATATTTAAGGATCTATGAAATCAACAAAAATCGCCTTGTTTAAAGATGAAAAAATTATTAGCGAATTAAATTTTCTTTCGCAAAGAGTACAAGAGTTGCAGTAGCTATGAAAATTGGAATTGATGCGAGACTTTATTCACAAGCGGGTATTGGTAGATACATTCGTAATATACTTTTAGCACTTGTGAAAATTGACCAGAATAATAATTATGTAGTTTATCTTGGGGAGGAGGATATTAGCAATTTTAAATTTTCAATTTTAAATTTTCAAAATAGAAATATTCAAGTCAAAAGCGCAAATTATCCGTGGTATTCCGTAAGTGAGCAAATATGCTTTCCTATCCGACTTTACAAAGATAAACTGGACCTTTTATTTGTTCCTCATTTTAACGCCCCAGTTCTGTACTTTAAAAAAACCGTCGTGACAGTGCACGATATGATAATGCATAAAGAGATTCCATCTTTGGAAGTGTCAACTAGACCCGCGCCCCTTTTTAATTTTAGGAGGTTCGTTTATAAAATAGTTTTTTTCTTCTCAATATTAAAAGCCAAGAAAATCTTTGTTCCAACTAGATATGTTGGGGAGTTACTTTTAAATTACGCTCATTTTAATGTAGCCTCTAAAATCATCGTGACCCCTGAGGCAGTAGATCCAGTTTTTGTGAATATTAATGACAAGCTATCTTTTGATCTTACCCGTGTTGGCGTAAACAAACCCTATTTATTATATGTCGGAAGCGCCTATCCACATAAAAACCTTAAGGATTTAGTTATTGCTTTTAAAAATGTATTGCCTAATTTTGAGGAGAAAGTTCAACTTATAATTCTTGGAAAAAGGGATATATTTTTGGGGAGATTGCGCGAATTTTCAAAAAGTCTCGGACTTGAAGAATCAGTTATTTTTCCTTCCTTTGTGGAAGGCATGGAAAAAATTAACGATTCTGTTCTTAAATCGTTCTATCAAAATGCCAATTCATACATTACCGCAAGTTTAGACGAGGGGTTTAATCTGACCCCGCTTGAAGCTATAGCAAATGGAATTCCCTGCGCAATCTCGGATATTCCAGCCCATAGGGAAATATATCAAGGAGCAGCATTATTTTTTAATCCACTAAGCATTAAAGAGATCGAAGAAGCTCTAGTGAAAATTGTCCAAGATCAAAAGCTCCGTGCCAGTCTTACAAAAGATGGTACGATATTGTTATCCAAGTATTCTTGGGGTAAAACGGCGCGGACTACTTTAAACGGTTTCCTTTCCTTTTAATTTAATGTAAAATGCCAAAATACCTACAGATATGATTTTATACGAAGGTGTTAAGAGGGTTTTGGACATAGTTTTATCGCTGATTCTCTTAGTTATTCTATCCCCGGTTTTTACGCTAACATTTGTTAGCATATTTTTTTATGATTTTTGCCCGCCTCTCTATTCTCAAAAGAGAGTGGGAAGGTACCGTCACGAGTTTACTTTTTATAAGTTCCGTTCCATGGTAAAAAATGCTGATAAAATCCTTTTCGCCAATAAGGAGCTTTATAACCAAATGAGAAGTGGGACAAATAAAGTGGCTAACGATCCTAGGATTACTCCAATTGGCAGGTTTATTAGAAAATTTTCCATCGACGAATTACCTCAAATATTTAATGTGTTAAAAGGCGATATGAGTTTGGTTGGTCCTAGGGCGCTTCGGCCTGACGAACTCTCTAAGTATGAGATGGAACATCCCAAAAGCAAACTACTAATTGATCAAATTTTAAGCGTTAGTCCCGGTATTACAGGATATTGGCAGGTCAGCGGTAGATCAAGGATATCGTTTGACAAAAGAATGGAAATGGAGGCAGAATATTCCAATAAGAAGTCGATTCTTTTTGATTTATTAATTATTTCAAAAACCCCGCTTGCTGTACTTCGGGCGGAGGGAGCTTATTAAAAAATTATGACCCCAAAATCAATTTATAAAACCTATGATGGTTTTGCTAAACCCCGCTTCTCGTTTCCAAAAATTGGTAAAAAGTTTAAGATTGCCATTTTGTCATTTTTTGTTTTGATAGTTCTTGCAATTGCTGGCGTTGGTTTTTTTGTTGTTTATCCAGTCTTAAGTTTAAAAGATCAAGCCCTTAAACTTAAAGACAACGCTGGGTTAATTAAGGATGCTTTAACGGATAAAGATATTGCATTGGCACGAGAGCGAATAGGAAGCACTAAATCTGAATTAGAGAATTTTGAGGTGTCTTATACAAAAGCCATGACCGTTGTTTCCAAAATTCCCATGGTAAAACCTTACTATAACGATGGGATTCACGCTATTACCGCCTCTAAACGGGGTCTTAATATTGGAATTGAGCTTTTGACTATATTGGAGCCATTCTCATCCCAGCTAGGTTTTAAAGATGGTACCGATATGGAAGCTGTTGATAATAAAACCCGTATTTTTAATTTAATAAAGCTAATGCCGGAAATTTCTCCTCAGGTTAGCGCGTCATTATCAAAAATCTCTGAGGTAGATAAAGAGATATCTTATATAGACGAGTCGCGATATCCAGAGGAACTCCGTGGGTTAAAGATTCGGGGAAATATTTCACAGGTTAAATCTCTTCTCCATGAATTAAGCGTTAAGGCGCCTACTTTTGATAAGCTTTTCTCCTTGATCCCCGAAATAATGGGGCTTTCACAGCCCAAAACCTATCTGCTTTTAATGGCTAACAATTACGAGCTTAGAATGTCTGGTGGTTTTAACACATATCTAGTTTTAACGAAAATTGATAAAGGCGTTCCGACCGTGATCATGTCGCTAGATACTTACGATATTGATAAAGACAAAAGCTTTTTGGTTTACCGCAATGTGCCTGCGCATCTTAGGGACTATCTATTAGTTTCAAGATATTACGCCAGAGATGCAACAAGCAACTCTCCTGATTTTAAGGTAGCTTTGGACGAATTCCTAGCTAAATTCTGGAAAGTGGATTACTCCATGCCCCAAAAATTTGATGGTGTTATTCAAGTTAATAACAATGTTGTGGAAAATTTACTTAAGGTGGTAGGCCCTGTTACCACTGGTGGTTACTCTGTAAAAACCGATCAAGGAACTTATATTACAGTACCTAAACAGGAATTTAATTCTGAAAATGTGATAATGGAGCTGGAAAAGATTGCTGGGGGATCGCTATCAGAAACAATCGGTCGTAAAGATATCATTAGATATTTAATGCTTTCTATAATGGATAAGGCATTAAATACACCGGCGGAAAACCTTGGAAATTTGGCTCAGACATTGTTTTCCGATCTAAATCAGAAGAACATCCTATTGCATTTTTTTGATCCAGGGGCGCAGGCTTCTATAGAATCGTTAGGGTATGGAGGAACCTTAGTTCCGGTTCCCGCAGGATACGATTACTTGCAAGTTAATAACAGCAACTATGGTGCCGGAAAGCGAGATTGGCTAATGGAAAGAGAGGTATGGAAGGAAACCAACGTGGAAAATGGAAAACTGGTAGCAATAGTTAAAATGAAAACAGTTAACCCGCAAAGTCCCCCATGGTGGCAATGGATGAAATTTTACCGCGATTATTTTAGAATTTATACTCCATTAGGATCAAAGCTTATATCAGCTACAAGTTCGGATGGACAAGACCTAAAAGCCAAAGAGATTGAGGATCTTGGAAAAACGGCTATAGAGGGATTTTTTAGGCTTGAAGAAAACTCCGAAAACACCATAACCGTAAAATACGAGCTTCCGGCAACAGTAAGCATAGGCGCTTATAAACTTATTATACAAAAGCAGTCGGGGGTAAAAAATGTTTCCTATACGGTAAGTTATAAGGGGACATCCAAGAGCTTCGACCTTGTGACGGATAAAGAAATATCTTTCTAGTTCAGAGTTTAGAGTTTAAAATTTAGTTCTGGTGGAACTATTAAGGGTTCCACCCGATTCAACTCATCATAATTGAAATTTGTTACCACCACCGCAATAATTCTTAGACAGATAAACTTCTCTGACAGTGACAAAATATTTTCCCTCTTAACCCCCGATCTTGGGCGTGTTTCGGCAATTGCCAAAGGCGTCCGTAAAATAAAAAGCAGAAAAGCCGGGCATTTAGATCTTGGCAATGTCGTTAAAGTATCGTTGGCCGAGGGAAAAAATATATACATCCTGACACAGGCAGAACTTGTTGTATCCCCACCCAAAAATCAGTTAAGTGTAATGGCCATTATTTTTGAGACATTGGAGACGTTGGGGAAGCTTTTACATGATGGCCAGGACGCGGCGGTTTTTTATCCCCTTTACATTACATTTTTACAAGGTGTAAAAATTAACCATATGGTCGATTTTTATCTTGAAGACTTCTACCGCGGAATTTTTAAACTTAGCGGGTTTTGGCAGGAGAGCCTTATCACTTATAGTCTTTCTCAACTTAGGTCGTACTTTGAAAATGTTGTCGAAACACATATCAACTCCCGGTATCTAGCGGGCTAGATTCGTACCGTTGCCTAGTTGGCAAGAAATGGTTGAATAATGTTTCAGGTCTCAAAAAAAAATATAAAGGCTGTTTTGCCGATTGGTGGGATAGATTTTCTAACTCCTGCCGAGGTTGATATAAAGCTTGGGTTGGATGGTTTAGTACAAGTTAAGGTAGTCAACACGCTTCTTATGGATCTAGCGTCTGCTGGAGAGATTAGAAGAGCTAGATCGCAACTTCGTTATCAAGCATTAACGCCGTGGGAGCGGCGTGGAAGTGGAATGCGATACTAGCGTACTAGAAAGGAGGTAATTTTGAGAGGATGCATGTGGCCTGTGGATAGCGGGGGTGGTAGGTTTTACATTGCTTGCGTATGCAGTTCTTGTGCTTTTGCAAGGTCATTGGTAAAAGGGGGGTAGTTTGGAATTATGCTTTACTGGCCCCTGAAGTATTTTCTATATCTTCTGCTGGAAAGAGTAATGTCGATAGTGTAACATCAATCTCATGGCTTCTAATGTATCCTTATCCAAACAAGATGTTTTTGAAAAGGTTGTTTCGCTTTGTAAAAGGCGGGGATTTGTGTTTCAAAACTCTGAAATATACGGTGGTATGTCAGCTATTTACGATTATGGGCCATTAGGGGCTGAATTAAGAAAGAATATATATGATCTATGGTGGCGGAGAATGATCACCGAGCGAGAGGATGTCGTAGGAATTGATGGCAGAATAATTATGCATCCTAAAGTATGGGAGGCTAGCGGTCATGTCACTGGATTTGCTGAGGCGTTGGTGGAGGATAAAGTCACCCACAAAAGATATTCTGGAAATAAGTTAGCCGAAGATCAGTTGGGTTTAACAATAAAGGATACAGATATAGAATCTATAGATAATCTTGTTCGGGAAGGTAAACTAAGAAGTCCCGATGGGAATCCACTCACAACCGCAAAAAAATTCAACCTTCTAATGCCAGTTGGTATTGGAACGGTTGAAGGCGAGAAATCAACAGCTTACCTTAAGGGAGAATCTTGTCAGAATATATATTTAAACTTCAAACCAATTCTGGAATCCATGCATAAAAGTATTCCGTTTGGTATTGCCCAAATAGGTAGGGCATTTAGAAACGAGATAACTTTAGGTCAATTTTTGTTTCGACAGCGTGAATTTGACCAAATGGATGTCCAATATTTTTGCCATCCGAAAGACTCTTCAAAGTACTATGAAGAGTGGAAAGCGATTCGTTGGAACTGGTATATAAAAGATCTTGGTATTCTGGAAAAGAACCTTAAATGGAAGCGACACTCGGATCAAGAGCGGGCATTTTATGCGAAGGATGCTTGGGATATTACTTATAACTTTAGTGGTATGGGATGGAAGGAAATCGAGGGTCTGCACGACAGAGGGGACTACGATCTTTCACAGCATCAAAAGTTTTCCGGTACCGATTTAACATACTTCGATCAAGAGACTAAAGAAAGATACCTTCCATACATTGTCGAAAGTTCTGCCGGTTTGGATAGGAACTTCTTAGCTTTATTGTTTGAGGCTTATTTTGAGGATGGGGAAAGAGTTGTTCTAAAGCTTAAACCAAATCTTGCTCCTTATAAAATTGCCGTATTTCCACTAGTTCGAAATAAGGAAGAAATCACTAAAAAAGCACGGGAAGTTTTCGATGGTCTGAGACTTAAATTTCACGCCGCTTGGGATGACAGAGGTAATATTGGAAAAAGGTATTATAGTCAAGATGAGATAGGGACACCATATTGTGCCACGATAGATTATCAAACTTTAGAAGACGGTACGGTTACTATCCGAGACCGTGATACCGCGCTTCAAGAACGCGTTAAAATTTCTGAAATAGAAGATTTTCTTAAATCAAAAATCCAATGAGTGCCTTTCATACTGGGGTTCTACTTGCCGATGTCATCCCATTTCTAAATATTAAAAGGAGCAATAAGTATATTGACGCTACGATTGGTGGGGGGGATTATACGGAGGCTATCTTATCCAAAGGGGGTATTGTGCTTGGAATTGATCAGGATGAGGAGGCGATAAGTTTTTGTAGAGGCAGATTTAAAGAATACATAAAAGATAAAAGGTTATCCGTAGCTTTGGGGAATTTTGAAAATGTCCATAAAATAGCTTTGGAGAACGACTTTCATGACATTTCAGGTATAGTTTATGATCTTGGGATTTCTTCGGGACAAATTGACAACCTTGAAAGGGGTTTTTCGTTTAAAAATGGAAAGGCGGTTCTAGATATGAGGATGTCAAAACTAACAAACGTTAAGGCTTCCGATATTCTTAACGCGCTAGGCGAAAAGCAGTTGGCAGGTATTTTTTATTCGTATGGAAACCTTTTAGAGGCAAAACTAATTGCCAGAAAAATCGTAGAAGCTAGAAAAACAAGTAGCATAAATACTGTACAAGATCTAATAGATATTTTGCGTCTGATCAGGTCCGATCCATACCGGGACGACTTTTTGGCTAAAGTTTTTTTAGCACTACGAATTGTTACAAATAACGAATTGGAGTCTCTTGTAGACTCACTTCCCAGATCAATAGATCTTCTAACTTCGGGCGGAAGGTTAGCAGTTATCAGTTTTCAATCAATAGAGGATAAGATTGTAAAAAACCTAAAAAGGTCATTTCAAATTCAAGAAATAACTAAATCTCCTATTGTTCCTGATTCTTTGGAAATATTACAAAATCCTAGGTCCCGGAGCGCAAAACTTCGCGTGTATGAAAAAATCTGATATGGGGGGTAAAATTGATTTTTATCTGATTGCGAGCGGAGTGATATTTACCGCCAGTTTTATCATTGGTGGATATTTAATTAATTTTTCTCCTGAAAAATCAAAAGAATACGGGAAATTGATCTTGGAAAAAGAGGAGATTATAAAACAAAATAATCAGATTAAAGCTCAAATATTTTTTTTAGGTTCTATAGACAATATACAAAAGGAGGCTGTCCGTATGGGTATTACTAGCCAAAAATTGCTACCTTATGTTACTTCGCCATATTGATTTAAGAATTTTTGCCGCGAAGATTTTTTTTGCCATCTTGGGATTTATTATAGTGGCAAGACTATTTCAAATTCAGGTTTTGTCCCTTGATAAATATATCAATATAGCTAAAAGCCAGCAAAATCGTAGGCTATCTATTCCTGCTATGAGGGGAAACATTTATTTTAAAGACGGGGCGCCATTTGCAATATCACAGATTTCGTATTTTGCCTTTGCCGAGCCAAAGTCATTGGACAAAGATAAAGTAAACGAATTAATTTCGGCTATAGAAAAAGTTAGCAAGCCCCTACCACCCGAAGTTAAAGAAAGCCTCACAAAAGATTTATGGTTTGTTCCGTTAGTTCATGGCCTATCCGAAGAACAAAAATTAAGCTTAGAAAAAGAAATTCCCAAAGGTTTGTTTTTTAGAAAAGAGTATCAACGATTATATCCCGAAAATGGGTTGGGGAATACCATAGTTGGTGTTTTGGGAGGTGACGAAAATGGCGGACAGGTTGGGTATTGGGGAGTAGAGGGTTATTACAACATGGATCTTGTGGGAAGGTCGGGTACGATACTAGCGGAGGTTGATGCGGTAGGATCACCCATCATTATAGGAAATTACTCAGAAATTCCTCAGGTTCCGGGAAGAAGTATCGTGCTTTCTGTTGACCGTTTTGCAGAACATCTCTTGGAGGAAAAACTAAGATACTATTTAGATTTATATGGCGCAATATCGGCAAGCGCTGTTATTATAGATCCTGCGTCCGGAGCCATAATTGCTATGGCCGATCTTACAGGGCAGAATAAGGAAGATTTTAATGATGTTTCCGAGGAAAAGGAAGAGCCTGCTTACATAAATCGCGTTGTTGGAGCAACATACGAACCGGGTTCGGTGTTTAAGGCTTTGTCTATGTCCGCAGGTATTGATACGCAAAGCGTTACTCCTGAAACTACATTTATGGATAGTGGACCAAAGTATTATTCTGGATACAAGGTGGATACTTGGAACGGACAACATTTTGGCGTGGAATCCATGTATGGGGTTTTGGAACATTCAAATAACCTTGGAGCCGCTTTTGTTGGTGAAAAAGTTGGAGCTAAAAAGTTATGGCAATATTACAAAAAATTTGGGATTGGTCAAATTTTAGGAATTGATATGGAGGGAGAGCAGACAGGAAGACTTCGGGATTGGGAAAATTGGAGCGATATTGATTTAGTTACAGCCGCCTTTGGTCAGGGAGTTTCCGCTACCCCTCTTCAGGTGGCTATGGCGTTTTCGGTAATTGCAAATGGTGGCGACTTACTAAAACCATTTGTAGCAGTATTAGTTGGTAAAGAAGACGCCCGTGGTATTTTTGAAAACGCCTTGTCTCAGAATAACAGAACGGTATTATCGCAGGTCATCAGTCTCTCCTCCTCAAACACAATGATTGATATGTTAACAAAGGCGGCGGCATCGGGGGAGGCGAAATATTTCGTTTCTAAAAAATACAAGGTGGCGGGAAAAACAGGAACCGCTCAAATTCCTGTTCCGGGTGGTTACGATCCAGACCGCACCAACGCCACATTTGTTGGCTTTTTGCCAGAGAGTCGGAAATTTGTTATGCTTGTAAAGTTTGAAGAGCCTACGAGAAGTATATTTGCCGCAGAAACTGCGGTTCCAGCTTGGATGGATGTTGCCGAAGAACTAGCTAATTATTATCGGATTCCCGTTGATTTTTAAAAACTATATGACTGGTGTTGTCCAAGGTGGTGTTGCATTAAAAGGCGAAATTCTTGTTCCTGGATCCGTTTCAGAATCGACAGCTTTAATTGCGTTAGCCGCCTTTTCTAAGTCCTCCCCATCGTTAAAAAATATTCCAGAAGCGATCGGTATAAAAACGCTTAATGAAATATTAGAAAAAAAATACGAGGACGGTGTTATCTCTTTGGATATTTCTTACGACATCGAGCCGTTATTTGCTATCCCTCCAATTCTTTATCGCGGATTTTCAGTTGCCCTAAATTATCAAAACGATATTCCAAAGGAATTCCGCGAGTTTATTGATATTCTTTTGCTTTTTAACGATGCCAAGGAGATTAACAAAAATTCTTATATTGTAAAAAGGTCGTCTATAACCGATAAATTTACTATAGATTTAAAACGGCACGGTCCTGATGCCGCTTTGTTTTCTGTTCTTCTTGCAATATCTCATGGGGCATTTGCTACCTTATTAAATTATCCTGGGGATCCTAGGTTCTTAAGTTTTTTAAAAGCTTTAGAACAAGTCGGAGGTAGTATTTTGTATAACGATGGTGATAATACACAATCCGTTTCTGTATCACTGCAGCCACCTTTTGAATTTTCTTTAAATACGGTGGTTTCCTATAGTCTATATAAAGCGGCTTTTTTTTCCTTGGCCGCGGTAGCAACCGGAGGTGCTGTTAATTTAAGAAATGTTAATGCTTCGGAGTTTACGCCTTTTATCGCGAAACTTTTAAAATGGGGTGTTTCCGTAGAATCAAATCAATCTTCCGAGCTAAGGGTGTGGGGGCCGTTATCAAATAAAAATATTAGTGACAATATTGAGATAAAATCATATCCCGGTTTTATTCCTTCGTGGGGATATCTGGCGTTAGTGTTTTTAACATGCTTTCCCGGAAATTCAAATTTAATTTTCCCGAAGGAGTATTTTCCGCAGGAGTTAATTAAAGAGCTTAACCGGCTTGGTGGCCAATTGGATTTTTCTTTGGCGCCAGGTAATTTTTGTGTAGCAATCCGCGGGCAAAATCTAAAACCCGGAAGAAAAATACTTCTTGATAATCGCGAGCACCTTCTTCCACTACTTTTGCTCTCACTTTTAATTCCGGGTCGTACCACATTTATAAATTTTGAAATAATGCGATACTATTACCCAGATGTTTTAGATTTACTTATACGCCTCGGAGCCAAAATAGAAGTTTCATGATATTATTAGATAATGGATAGTACAAGCCAAACTGCAATAGTTTGTGGAGGAAACCCGCTTTTTGGTGTGGTTACCCCAATACCCAACAAAAATTTTATCGTGGCTGCATTACCGGCCAGTATTCTTACAGATAAAGATGTTACCTATAAGAATGTTCCAAGATCAACCGATGTATTAATGATTTTAGAAATGATCACACTTCTTGGCGGAGTTTGTACTTGGTTGGGCGACAGTTCGGTGACGGTTAATTGCTCAAAAGTTAATTCCTATACAGTGGACAAAGTTCTTGGAAACAAAATAAGAGCGTCACTACTATTTGTAGGTCCTCTGCTTGCTCGCTTTGGTAAAGCAAAAATTCCTGTTCCGGGTGGTTGTGTTTTAGGGAGACGGTCTATTTCCGCGCATATTGATGTATTTAGCAAACTCGGGATAAAGATAGATGTCCAAAATGACTTCGCAACATTTACAAGACCCAAAAAAATAATAAAAAATATTAAGATCTGGCAAAACGAGGCTAGTCCTACGGCTACTGAGAATTTTGAATTGTATTGTGCTGGAACTTCTGGGGAATTTCAACTTACTGATGCGGCGTGTGAGCCCCATGCTGGGGATTTACTGGATCTTCTTTTGGCAATGGGCGCTAAAATATCTGGCCGTGGTTCGAATAAAATTACAGTAGGAGGAGGCAATCTAAAAGGGGCTACCTTTACCTCAAGCCCCGATTTTGTAGATATAGGGGGCTTTATTGTGGCGGCTGCTGTAACAAAGGGAAAAATAACAATAAAAGGTGGAAATATTCCTTATGTAGCTGGTATGATTGATTGGTTTACTAAATTTGGAATAAAGATAACAGCAATTAATAAAGATTTAATTGTAGATGGAGTTTGTGAACTTAAAATAGATCTTGTAAATTCTGGATTCCCCATGGCGGGGGAAAACCTTCCTAAATTTATACCACGGCCTTGGCCCGGCTTTCCTGTGGATGTCTTACCTCCAATTGTAACTTTGGCCTGTAAAACTTCCGGAAATCTGTTAGTTAATAACTGGATGTATGAGACTGGAATGGAATATTGTCATGCTTTAAATACCATGGGGGCTAAAATCAGAATTTTAGATTCTCAAAAAGTAATTGTATCGGGCCCGTGTAAATTTACCGGCGGGGAAGTTACAACCCCAGATGTAATTCAAGCTTGTAAGACAATTTTTTTGGCATCGCTTGCTGATACTGCCACGACTACCATTCATGGCTTTAATATACTAAAACGCCGTTATCCCGATATTGTTTCCACCTATAAAAATCTTGGGGCGGAAATCAAGATTCTATGACAATAACTAATGAGCCTATGAGCAACCATACTTCTCTTAAAGTTGGAGGTTCCGCGGATCTTTATGTTATGGCGGCATCCCGCGACCAACTTATTAGCGCTTACACCAAATCAGCAAAAAATAACATGTCTATTTTTATTCTTGGCGGCGGAACTAATATTTTGGTAGGTGAT
>Ga0066637_10000379_pt1 | contig 26619 bp, 24 predicted proteins | sample CryGeyCG2014_020_FD_62737 | JGI IMG/M metagenome (GOLD analysis project Ga0066637, IMG submission 62737) | Groundwater microbial communities from aquifer - Crystal Geyser CG08_land_8/20/14_0.20 | ecosystem: Environmental > Aquatic > Deep subsurface > Groundwater | place: USA: Utah: Grand County...
AATTGTCTATGTCAAGTTTCAGTTTTTTCCCTTTCCTGTAGATCTCGTAATGGTAGACGGGAATCCTGAACTTTTTTATTTTTCTCATATAACTGCGGAGAATAGAGACTAGAGAAGAGAGACTGGTTCAAAGACGGGAAACAAGGGATTTAACCAGAGAATATAACATTTTCTGCAACTCCTCTATCTTTATCTCTATTTCTTTTACTCCTTCCGTATTTATGTATCTCAATTTTTTTACGATTTCTATAAATGTCTGAAGTTCCGCCAAAGAGCCTATGGCTATATTCAAGAACTGAATGAATTCTTTCGTGTGGCTTCTTGACCACCCCTCGGCGATGTTTGCCGGGACCGACACCGCCGCCCTTTGCATCTGGCTTGAAATCCCGAATTTTTCCGTTTCCGGTAATTTTTTGCTTATTTCATACGCTGCGACAACGAGGTCTATGCCTTTTTCCCATACTTCAAGTTTCTTAAAACTCTCTGTCTCGGCCATTTTTTATTCTAATTCCCGACGCTATTCTCTAATCTCTCTTCTATCTTTTTTTAGCTATGTTTTTCCCATTCATAGGCCAGGGGTGTGCAAAGGGCCACGGTGGAATAAACCCCCGAAATACAGCCTATGAGCATACAGAAGGCGAAACCGTCTATGCCCGAGCCGCCGAAAAAGAACAGGATCGCCAGAACGGTTAAAACGGTCAGGCTGGTGTTGAAAGTCCTGGAGAGGGTTTCATTCACGCTGGAGTTTATGATCTGCCCCAGGGGCGTTTTCGGGAATTTTTTCATATTTTCCCTCATCCTGTCGAAGATGACGATGGTGTCGTTTATGGAATAGCCCGCTATGGTCAGCAGGGCGGCCACCACCACCAGGTCTATCTCCCTGTTCGTAAGGGAAAGGAAGGCGATGGCCACGAAAACGTCGTGCATGAGGCCTATGACGCCGGTGGCGCCCCAGATGGGATTGGAGAACCTGAAAGCTATGTAAACTATTATTCCGAAAAGCGAGAGGGTTATGGCGAAGATGGCTTTTTTTGCCAGGTCCTTGCCGACCACGGGGCCCACATAATCCCGTCTTTCCTCCAGGTAGCCGGTCTTTATGTTCCTGGCGAGCGCGGCGTTTATTTTTTCCGCTATCTCGTTGGAATTCTCCTGCTTTCCTTTCACCTTTATGCCGAAAGAGTTGTCTTCGTAGGTTTGTATGACGGACTCTATCTTATCGGCCTCGAGGGCTTTTCTCAGTTCGGAGATGTCTATCTTCCGCTCGAATTTCACCTGTATCATGCTGCCGCCGGCGAAGTCGAGCCCCATGTTAATGCCTTTGACGTAGATGGAAACGATCCCGGCCAGCATTATGAAGGCGGAAAAGGCGAAAAAATAATATCTTTTGCCTATGAAGTCGAAGTTCGTTTTTCCTATAAATTTGATCATATTTTTCTCCTTATTATATCCTGAGTCTCTTCGGGTTTGAGGTAAGCCAGAAATCGTAGAAGGTCCTGGTCACGAAAACCGAGGTGAATACTCCTATCACGAGGCCGATGGTCAGCGTGGTGGCGAACCCTTTCACCGGTCCGGAGCCGAACTGGAAGAGGAAAACGCTGGTTATCCAGGTGGTCACGTTGGAGTCGAAAATGGCGCTCCAGGCTTTGTCGTAAGCCATGGGGATTATCATGGGGACGGGTTTGGAGAACTCCATTTCTTCTCTCATCCTTTCGAGGATGAGGATATTGGCGTCTATGGCCATGCCCAAGCTTAGTATTATGCCGGCTATGCCGGGGAGAGTCAGCGTGGCTCCGAAGTAGCCCATAGCGCCGACCAGAAACAGCATGTTCAAAAAGAGGGCCGTATTGGCTATGAAGCCTCCCATGCTGTAATAAACCAGCATAAAGATCAGCACGGCTGTGAAACCTATAAGGACCGCCTTGACGCCTTTCCTTATGGAATCTTCTCCGAGAGTGGGGCCCACTACCCTTTTTTCTATTATTCTGACCGGGGCCGGAAGGGCGCCGGCTCTCAGTATCAGGGCGATTTCCCTGGCTTCTTCCATGGTAAAGCTGCCTTCTATCACGCCCCTGCCGCCGGGTATCTTGTTTTTTATGACCGGGTCGGAATGAACGATATCGTCGAGGACTATGGCGAGGTTCCTGCCCACATGGGAGCCCGTGAAACTTTCGAAGATCTTGCCGCCGTCCTTGTTGAAGGTGAAAGCTATCTCGGGATAACCCAGCTGGCTGTCGGTTTCCACCCTGGCGTTTTCCAGGTAGGCGCCGGTTATGGGAGCGTCCGCGTCGAGAACGTAATATTTTCTTTGAGTAACCCCTTCTTCGCGGCTGCTTTTACCTTTTACCAGAACGGTGTTCTTGGGCATAAGTTTGGCTATTTCCGGTATCGGCTTCCCTTCCTTGTCGAAGGGGAGGTCGTTCAGCCCGTCGACCTTCTCCAAAACTTTCTGCGCTTCGGGGGAATTATTCACGAGCATGAATTTGAGCAGGGCGGTTTTGCCGATAAGGGCTTCGGCCTGTTCGGTTTTGGAAATGCCGGGCAGGTCCACGGAGATCCATCTTTCTCCCTGCCTGGAGATGGGGGTTTCGGACATCCCGTACTGGTCTATCCTGTTCCTTATGATCTCTATGGCTCTCTGCATGGCGTCGGCGAGTTTTTCTTCCTTGCCGAGTTTATCGACTTCGAGTTCAAGAAGCAGATGGGTCCCGCCTCTCAAGTCCAGGCCGAGATTCAATATCCTTTTCGGCCTCATTTTCATGGCTTCCAGCTTTTCCCTTTCGGGCGCGTCCTTAAGATACCAGTCGAAAGTGGGGTACAAAAGATAAATCGACAATATTATCAGGCCCAGGACCAGCGACATTTTCCATTGCAGTTTGTTCATATTGCAGCTCCTTAGTTTTTCAAAATCGTGGCTACCGCGTTCTTCACGAAATTAACTTTCACGTTTTTGGCTATTTCGACCTCTATTTCCTGCTCCCTTATGGCGGTTATGGTGCCGGCTATTCCCGCGTTGGTCAGGATCTTGTCTCCCTGCCTGAGGGATTCCAGCATGACTTTCCTTTCTTTCATCTGTTTCTGCTGGGGCCTTATGATGAGGAAATAAAATATGGCTATCATCAGCAGGAAGGGGACCATTTGCATCAAAGCCGAATTCGAATTCATAAAACCTCCGGTAACAGCAGGGAATAGAGATCGGAGACGGGAGATGAAAAACAAAAAAATCCGCGACTATCCTTTCCCGACCGGACAAATCCTTATTCGCGCCGCGGCGGTTTTCGAATTTCCGGTCTCCGTTCTCAAATCTTTCAGGTTATATTTTAACAAATATTCAATTATAATAAAAACGGGGCGTTCGGCGGTCATTCTTCCTTTTTAAGATAAGCCCCGCAAAAGGCGGCCCTGGCCTTTTTAAATTCGCCCCGTTCCGTCGCCGCTCTCATGAGGCGGGTCTGGTTTATAAGGAAACGGAGATTGTGTATGGAGATAAGCCTGTGAGACAAGAGTTCCCCGGCCTTATAAAGGTGAGAAAGGTAGGCCCTGGAATAATTCCGGCAGGTTTCGCAGTCGCAGGCCGGGTCCAGCGGGCCCTCCTCGTTCTTGTAGCGGGCGTTCTTTATGTAAAGCTTGCCTTCGGAGGTAAGAGCCTGGCCGTTTCTGGCGTTCCTGGTCGGGAGCACGCAGTCGAACATGTCTACGCCCATCTCCACGGAACGCCACAAGTCTTCCGGCGTGCCCAGCCCCATGAAATAAACGGGTTTGTCCCGAGGCAGATTTTCCATTACCGCGCCGAGAGCTTCGAACATCTGTTCTTTGCTTTCGCCGACCGAAAGTCCTCCTATGGCGAAACCGTCGAAACCGGTTTCGGCGGCGTCGAGCGCCGCCTCTTTTCTGAGGTCCGGATAGATGGAGCCCTGAATTATCCCGAAAAGCCGCGGTCTCCCGTTCTCCGGCAGGTGAGAGGTCAGGGTTTTAAAATGCCTGTGCGCTTTTTTGGCCCAGTTCCTGGTTTTTTTCAGGGCTTCTTTGGCGTCCCGGTAGGCGGCCGGGTTTTCGATGCAGACGTCCAGGCAGGTCCAGATATCGGAATTAATCTTCTGCTGGTACTCGATCACGTTTTCCGGGGTAAAAAAATGCCTGGAGCCGTCTATATGGGAGCTGAAATGAACTCCTGTTTCGGTTATTTTCCTCAGCCGGCTCAGGCTGTAAACCTGGAACCCCCCGGAATCCGTCAGAACCGGTCCCTTATGGTTCATAAAACCGTTCAGACCGCCGAATTTTTCCAGTATTCCGAGCCCCGGCCGGAGATACAGGTGGTAAGTGTTGGAAAGGATACATTGCGCTCCTATTTTTTCTATATCGTCCTGTGAGACGGCTTTTACGGTCGCCTGCGTGGCCACCGGCATGAAAACCGGGGTGTTTATGGCGCCGTGTATCACGTTTATTCTGGTGTTCCTCGCTCGCGTCTGCGTATCTTTAGCGAGTATTTCGAAGTAGCTCATATAAAAAAGAGACTGGAGAATAGAGATTAGAAAACAGGGATTAGAGGATAGAGAATAGAGGTTAGCGTAAAGCGTAAGGGTAAGAGAATAGAGAAGGAAACCCTTATAACTCCGACCTCTCGCCTCTAACCTCTTCTCTTAACCTTTACCTTGCGGGACTTACAAAGTATGCTATCTACCTTAACCTGCTGTTACTGCCTCTCACCTCTAATCTCTCTTCTCTGCTATTACCGCCTCTTGCCTCCGTTTTTAATTATTCTTCTTTCAACTATTCCCCGATCTCTCGTCTCTATTCTCTCCTATATTATCAGGGTCGAATCCCCGTAGGAATAGAACCTGTATTTGAGCTCCACCGCTTCCGCATAAGCTTTCAAGAGAAGCTCTTTACCGCAAAAAGCCGCGGTCATGGCCAGGGGGGGGGAATCCGGCACGTGAAGATTAGTTATAAAAATGTCCGGGAGCCTGAAGGCGTAGCCGGGATAAATGAAGATGCCGGTTCTTTGAGAGCCCGGCTTCAAGGCGCCTTTTTCACCGGCCATGGCCTCGAGGGTCCTGACGGAAGAGGTTCCGACCGCTGCCACCCGCCCGCCGGCTCTCTTGGCGGCATTGACGGTTTCGGCGGCAGTCTCGGAAACCGAGCAGAATTCAGGAAGCATTTTATGTTCTTCGACGGGGCCTCTTATCGGCTTGAAGGTCCCCCAGCCCACATGGAGCGTTATTTTCGCCGTTTTTACCCCTTTCCTTCGCAGGCGCTCCAGAAGTTCCCCGGTAAAATGAAATCCGGCCGTTGGGGCGGCTATGGAACCGTTTTCCGAGGCGTATACCGTCTGGTAAGAGGAATCGTCTTTGTCTAAATGGACGTCCAGGCCTTTTTCTTTTCTCTTTTTTTCTATATAGCCCGGAAGAGGAACCGTCCCGTTTTCATTAAGATACTTTTCGGTCAAGGGCGAGGAAAAGGCGAAAAGGTAGCTGCCGTCCGCGTTCCTGGAAAGACATTCGGCTTTTATCCCTCCGTCGAGGGTGTAAGAAGCGCCCGGTTTGGTTTTTCTGCAAAGCAAATTCCAGGAGAGGAAACTTTTGTCGGCGCTTTCCACGAGAAGCAGTTCGGTCCCCTGGCCGCGCTCCGCCCGTCCGGCGGGCAGGCTCGAGCCGGCGCTTTTGGCGGCGTAGATCCTGGCTTTCCAGACCTTGCTTTCATTTATCACCAGACAGTCCCCGCTTTCCAGGAAATCCGGGAGGTCCTTGAAAAATTTATGCCTTATCCCGCCGCTTTTCCTGTCTATGACCATCAGGCGGGAGGAATCCCTGGGTTCGGCGGGTTTTTCGGCTATCAAAGGCTCTATCCCCAGTTCCCTGAAAGGGGAAAGGTCCGGAGCGGTCATTTTAATACCCCCGTTATATCAGCCGTTTTGGATCCGGGATAATAGAAATTGAGTATTTTCTTATAGTTTTGTCTTTTCTTCGCCAGGCCTTTAGCCCCTTCCTGGCACATGCCTACCCCGTGCCCCCAGCCTCGGCCGGAGAAAAGATAGCCGTTGGATTTCTTTTCTATCCTGGAAATAAAGGTGCTCTTGAAATCGTAAGTTCCGAAATGTTTCCTCAATTCCTTCATTTCGGCCTTGAAGCTGCCTCTGTCCGTGGAGAAACTCAGGCGCACTATCCTGCCGGATTTGTCTTTGGAATAAGGCTTGAGGCTTTTTATCTTGAGAGCGGTCGACCCCATTTTTTGTATGAAAGAAAGGAGATCCGAATTTTTGAGGAACATGTCCCATTTGTAATGGCGGGAGGTCTTGCAATAAGGGTCCGAAACTCCCCTGAGAGGTTTGGTTATAACGTCTCCCCAGGCGGAACCCGGGCTCGTGGTATGGCCGCCGCAGCAGGCGTGAAAAAAAGCGTTGACCAGTTTTTTGTTGTAAACGAGGACTTCCCCTTTAGTGGAATTGACGGCTTCTATTATGTCGGAACTGACTTTTTCCAGGCCCGAATAAACCTGATGGCTGACGTCGTCCGTCATGTCGTAATCCTTGAGCGGGTTTATGAATCTGGCGGCGTAAGTCCTGGAGGCGACGGCCTGCGCTTTGAGGGCTTCCAGCGGCCAGCCCGGACCCATTTCGGAGACCAGAACGCCGTAAAGATATTTCTCGAATGGTATCTCCTCTATCGCGTTGAGGGTGGAATCTTCGCAGTTTATCAGCCTTATCTCCCCTTTGTATTTCCTGGAGTTTATTTTGAGAAAATTGTTGCCGTCGGGGGTGTTGAGTTTTATCGGCGAGAGGAGCTTTTGTTTGCCTATGTAAAGATATTTTGAATCGGAGCCGCGTATCTCGTAGTTCGCGTTTTCAAGGAGCAGGAAGCGGTTTCCGGTTTTGAGCTCGGTCACGTAGACTTTGCCGTAGGTCGTGACCGCCAGCCGGCTGAGGTCCCTGTAAATGGAGATCCTTATTTTCAACTCATTTTCCGGGTAGCCGTCGGCGGCCCCTAAAAGACCGGAGCAGAAAAAAAGAAGGGAGAGGATGGTCGTTCTCAGGAGCATTTTAAAAAAGATCGGCGTTTTTCGGTTTTTTGATTTTCAGATGACGGCAGGCCTTTTCGGTGAGTATTCTTCCGCGCGGGGTTCTCTGAAGAAAGCCCGCTTTTATCAGGTAAGGCTCTATCACGTCGGTAAGAGTGTCCGTCTCTTCGCCCACGGCGACGGCCAGATTGTCTATGCCGACCGGCCCGCCCGAGAATTTCTCCGCTATGGCCAGCAGGAGAGCCCTGTCCAGCTGGTCGAGGCCTTCCGCGTCTATCTCCAGCGAAGTCATGGCGTTTACGGCTATTTCGGGGGTTATCACCCCTTTTCCGCGAACCTGGGCGAAATCGCGCACCCTTCTAAGGAGGCGGTTCGCTATTCTCGGCGTTCCCCGGGCCCTTCCGGCTATTTCCTCCAGTCCGGCTTTATCGGCCTCGACCCCGAGTATTCCCGCCGACCTGCGCAATATCTTTTCTATTTCCGGCGTTTCATAGAAACCCAGGTTGAAGATTATCCCGAACCTGTCCCTCAGCGGGCCGGTGAGGAGTCCGCTTCTGGTGGTGGCGCCGACCAGGGTGATCTTCGGCGTCTGTATTTTCAGGGTAGTGGCCCCGGGCCCTTTCCCCGTGTTTATGAAGAAAAGGAAATCCTCCATGACCGGGTAAAGAGCCTCTTCCACGGCCGTGTTGAGGCGGTGTATCTCGTCTATGAAAAGGATGTCACCGTCGGAAAGCTCGGTGGTGACCATCGCGGCCAGGTCGCCCGGTTTGGTGAGCACGGGCCCGGAGGTTATCTTTATGTTTACGCCCAGTTCGTTGGCCAGTATATGGGCGAGGGTGGTTTTGCCCAGCCCCGGGGGTGAATAAAAAAGGCAGTGGTCCAGTTGTTCTTTGCGGCCTTTGGCGGCCTCTATGAAAACCCCGAGATTTTCTTTAAGTTTTTCCTGGCCTATGAATTCGCCGAGATTTTTGGGCCGCAGGGAACGCTCATCCCGGAGCTCCTCCTGATCGGTTTGCGGGGAAAAAACGTTTTCTTCCTTCATGGTTTTCCTTTAAGAAAGTTTAAAGTTTAGAGTTTAAATCTGTCAACTTTTAAACTTCCCGACGTTCTAACGTTTAAACGCGCCAACGTTCCGGCCTTTCAGCTTTCTTTGTTGCTTTTCAATTTTAATTTCGGTCTTGACCTGCCGTTTACGCCTTCCGCCTTACGCCTGTCTTCTATCTTGACAATTTTCTTAAGGCCATCTTTATTATTTCTTCCGGGCTCCTGTCTTCGCCCTTAAGCTCGGAAATTATTCCGCTTACGGTATCCCTGGCCGCCGCGGGTTTGTAACCGAGGGAAACCAGGGCGTTCATGGCGTCCGCGTATCTCCCCGACTCGTAAGAAGGAGAGCCTTCGTCTCCAGATAACTCCGTCTTTATTTCGCTTATCCGGTCTTTCAGCGCGGCTATTATCTTCTCGGCCGTTTTCGCGGTAAAACCGAAAATGCCGGTAAGCTGTTTCACGTCGTTTTTAAGCACGGCTCTCTTGAAATCCCCCGGCGACTTGAGAGTTTTGTTCAGGTAATCCAGGGCCTTTTTAGCGCCCGTATTGGGAACGGCTTTCCTGAAAAGCTCGAAAATATCCCTGTGTTCCGACGAAAGGAAACCGTAGAAGACGGCGCCCTCGTACATGCTGAAAGACTGGGAAATATAAAATTCCCTTTCCTCTCCGACGGCGAAAGCGTTCAGCGAGTTTTCGCAGAAACGGATCTCATAGCCCAGGCCGGAGTTTTCCACCGTGGCGCAATCGGCGGTTTTTGCTATTACCTTGCCTTTTATATAAGCTATCATTCGGCCGCCTTTTTTAAAGTTACAAGCATCAAGTCGCAAGTTTCAAGTCAGAGGTTAGAGGGTTAACCAAACCTCAAACCTTCAAATTCCCAACGTTCTAACTTTTTGCCCCAGCGCCTTTTTCACGGCTTCGTTGAATTTTCCCGTCCTCAGGTGACAGACGGCTATGGCTATCGAATCCGAGATGTCGTCAGGCTTTATCGGTTTTTTAAGGGAAAAAGCCAGTTGCACCATTCTTTCCATCTGTTTTTTGTCCGCGTTCCCGTTGCCGGTAAGGTTCTGTTTTACGGCGCGGGGATTATAGGGATAAATTTTTACTCCCTTTTTTCTGAGGGCCAGGAGGATCACCCCCCTGGCATGGGTGGTACTGGCCTGCGTGCCGGCCCTTTTGGAAAAAAACACTTCTTCCACGGCCGCTTCTTCGGGCCGGTTTTCCTCTATGACGGAAGTCAGCTCGTCGAAGATCTTTTCGAGCCTTTCGGGAAGGGGGGTCCCGGCTTCGGTGTGTATCAACCCGTACCTGAGTATTTCCTGCCGTCCGCCGGAGCCCCAGAGGACGGACCAGCCGGTCCTGTCCAGGCCGGGGTCTATGCCCAGTATTATTTTTTTCTCGCCGCTCATTGCTTCATCAATTTATTCATCACTTCTTCGGGTATGTCGAAATTCGAATAAACGTTCTTCACGTCGTCATGGTTTTCCAGTCCTTCCATGAGGTCCATGACCTGCCGGGCCTTGTCTTCCCCCACGTCGACGTAGTTCTTGGGCAGCATGGAAACCTCGGCCGCGCTTATCGGGACGTTCTTTTCCTTTAGTTTGTTTTTTACGTTTTCCAGGTCCGCCGGGGGGGTGGTTATTTCGTATTCCTCCGCTCCGGGTTCGTTTTTTACGTCGTCGGCGCCGGCTTCCAGCGTCAGGTTTATCAGATCGTCCTCTTTCACGGCGTTTTTGGCGACGGTTATAAAGCCTTTCTGTTCGAACATCCAGGAAACGCAGCCCGACGTGCCGATATTGCCGGCATAGCTCTCGAAGATCTTCCTGAGCTCGCTGAAAGTCCTGTTCCTGTTATCCGTAGTTCCTTCCACCATGACGGCTATACCGGCCGGGCCGTAGCCTTCGTAGGTGACTTCTTCGAACATGACCCCGGGTATCTGGCCGGTGCCCTTCATGACGGCCCTCTTTATGTTGTCCTGCGGCATGTTGACTTCTTTGGAATCCTCTATGGCCTTTCTCAGCCTCGGGTTGGTCCCCGGGTCTCCGCCGCTGAGCTTCGCGGCTATGGTTATTTCCCTTATAAGCTTGGTGAAAACCTTTCCCTTCTTGGCGTCGGTTATGGCCTTTTTATGTTTTATGCCCGCCCAATGAGAATGTCCGCCCATAAATACCTCCGGTTAAAACAGGTTAAGACTGAAATTAAGAACGGAAATAAAGACTTTTTCCCGGGTTTTGTCTTGTTTTTCCGGTTCGATGCGAGAATCGGCCTTTCATTCGAACAGAATAAATTTTATAATAATATTGAACGTTTTACAATGGAGAGAATCCCGTTCGAAATTTAGAGCGTGGAGTTGAGAGTGTAAAGTTTGAGGACAAGAGCCAAAGGAGTAAAGTCTCAAAGAGGGTAAGGGATTCCCTGTTTATGCTTTGCGCCTCTGCGCCTTTTTCTTATTTCATTCTCTAATCTCTGTTTTAATCGCCCCCTTAGCTCAACCGGATAGAGCGCCTGCCTTCGAAGCAGTAGGTTAGAGGTTCGAGTCCTCTAGGGGGCAATTTTTATTGCCCCCTAAGCGACTCAACTGCTTGAGTCGCGTGAGGACTCGAAAGGCGGACCGTTGTTGAGCCAGCAGGCGTCCCACTCCTCATAACCCAAATGGACGGGACTGCCCCTCTTTATGGGGCGAAACCGGGAGCCGGGGTCGCGACCGAGGGCGAGCGGCGGCGAGCCCAAGAGTTGTGACCGAGGCCTATCACTCTAGGGGGCACAATACGGCAGGTATAGCGACAAATCAGGCAGAGGTATAGAGCAGAGAATAGAAATTAAGAAAACAGATGATAGGTTAATAAGTTGACAAGGTGATAAGATGGGAGGGATACGAAAAACTTAGCATGAAAATTCCCGCTTTTTAAACTTATCAACATATCAACTTGTAAACTTTTTTGTCTTGTTTCCTGCCTTTCTTTACCTTTACCTTGCGTCGCTTGCGAAGTGTGCTATCCGCCTGAACCTGCTGTTCCGGTCTGCCTGCGCCTGCCGTTCCGCAACCAAGTTGTAACAATTATTCAATTTAATTGAAAGAACTAAAGTTCTATAATGTATTCTATGAGATTTCTGCCATTGATGATTCTCCTGTTCTCATTAGGTCCAGGCGTTTCGGCGCAGGCGCCGGAAGGGGGGGGGAATCTTCCCAAAAAAGCTCTGGAAATAATAGTTGCCAACCTCAGGAACGACGATTCGGACGTTAAAGCCTACGCCATAGAAACCCTCGGCCAGACCGGAAACCTCAAGCTTATTCCCGTAATCAAAAAATATCTTTCTGACGCCAACAGGTACGTGCAGATATCCTCGGCAAAAGCTTTGTGGGAACTCTCCGACGGCAGCGGCATAAAGAAACTTTATGAAATACTGAATGAAATACCCGCGCAAGGGCCCATAGTCAACGCTCCGCTCGTGGAGCTTAAAATAATAGCCCAGAACAAGATAAGGGAAAAAGCTTTGGAGACCCTGGCCTCCCTGCAGGGCGTCAAAGCCAGGGATACCCTGATCGAGCTTAAAAACGACAATTACGGCAGTATCAGGGACGCGGCCGCCAGAGAGCTGGCCCGTCTCGGTTTCAAGGAAGAACTTGAAGAATTTTTTTACGCTTTGGATTCCAAAGACGAAGAGGTAAGATATCAGACCGCCCAGATACTTTCCAGGGTTTGTCCCGACGACCTGGATAAAATAGCGGTCATGCTCGGTTCGGAAAAGTCCATAAGGGTCAAGATGTTCCTCCTGGACACGGTTAACTGTTCCAGGTCCAAAAAGGACGCGCTTGAACAACTCCTGGCCCTCAGCGACGATAAAAATCCCACCTTAAGATATAAGGCGGTGGAGGCGCTGGGAGAGATAAAAAGCGCCAAGGTTTTCGAAAAGCTGGAGAAGATCCGTCTGGACACTCCCGATCTCAGCCTGAAGATATCCGCCATGAAAAGTCTTATCGAGAACGGCAGGATAAAATTCGATTATACCGAACTGGACGACGCCGTTTCCGCCGCGGACGCCCGGCTCAAAAGAAGGATAATAACTCTATGTCCGCTGATGGAGAAAGCGCAGGCTATGAAATATCTTTCGGCTCTGATGTTCGATAAGGACCTTTATGTTCAGCTGGACGCCAGTCTGCAGGTTATAAAGCTTTCGGGAAGGAACTAGGATGATAAACTTATTTTTTACTAAAAAATGCCCGAAGGGGCGGCCCCCGTCTCCGGACGGGAACGACGGCGCTCCCGTCAACCGCTTTGGCTTCGGAGCGGGACATGGGACGATAAGGGTATCATTACTATTATTACTGACGTTTATGTCGGGTTTTTTCTCGGCGACCGACGCCAAAGAATTCAAAAAACTGAGAACGCAGAGGCTTTCGCCTTTATCCGACACTCTCCTGAGAGAGAGCGCCAGGGAACCCGGACAGAAACAGCTCAAGGCTTTCAACGCTTTCAATCTCAAAAATTCCAAAAATAAAAAGTGGAAGATAAGGTTCAATTCCATGACCGGTTATCCCGAATCCCTTACCGGCGACAGCACCCTTAAATACAAGGGGACTCCCGAGGAGATTTTTTTCAGATTTCTGGACGAGAACGCCGAGCTTACGGGAGTGGATAAGAAAGGGCTGAGGCCCTCCCGGAAAAAATCCTTCCTGGGCGTAACCCATCTGAATTATCAGCAGCATTATAAGGATCTGCCGGTGGAGTTTTCTTACGTTAGAATGCATATAAACGGCTCCGGCGAGATCTCCGGCTACCAGGCCAAACACTACCCCGATATAGACCTCGAGACGAATCCCGGTGTGAACCTGAGTTTCGCGGAGGCGGCCGTGAGGGCCGACCTCGGTTATTTTACGCTTAATTCCGGAGAACTGGTAGTTTTCCCCGACCCGGTTTCCGGGAAATATTACCTGGCCTGGAAAATAAAAGGCCGCGGCGGCTCCGGCGAGAAGGCCGGACTCTGGATTTACTACGTGGATGCTTCGACGGGGAAGATACTTTTCAATTACGACGATCTTAGATACGCCTGCGTTTCGCCCAATAACGTCACCACCGGCACGGTTAACGGCATGGTCTACGATATTTCCCCGATCCCTACCGGGAACTCCGACATACACCCGGACCAGTGGCTGGTAAAGAAGAAAAAGCCCATCTCCGACCAGTACGTCTGGGTGGGGGATTATCAGAACAAGGACGCCACCGATTCCAACGGCGAGTATTGTTCCAACATAAACGGCAAGGTTTTCACGGCCATACAGGGCCCTTATTTTTCCGTGTCCAATTTCAAGGCGCCGAGCTCCTATTTCACCAACGGGACGCCTCTCTGGCAGAGCGCCTCCACCCTGGTTTCAAGTCCCAATCCCTACGACAATAGCAGAGAGTACGTCTATAATGTGAACATCTCGAACAACTGGTCCGGCGTGGGAAGGGCTTTCGCTTTCGCGGCCCCGTATTTTTCGACTTTCAGGGTGGGCAGCATGGATAACTGCGGCGGGACGCTCGACGGCGACCTGCTCCATATCCAGGACCCCGCCGGCAATAAACTGTCCAGCTACGTGGGGAACAGGACCAACTTCCTGGGCGGCTATGTGACGAATCCTGACTACGGCATTCTGCTTAAAACCGACGCGACCGGCGTTTACAGCGGTTTTACGGTGAATATTTCCAGCTATATGCTTATGACGGCCGAGCCTTTCTACAATAACAACGCCACCGGCTCCATGCTCTGGTCGACCCATACTTATCTTACCGACGGGAACGGCGGCGAAATAAACTCTTTTTATCATCTGAACAAGGCCAGGAATTTTTTCGAATCGATGAACATAGACCCCAATAGCGTGACCAAGCCGATAAACGTGGACAAACAGGTCCCGGTAATGGCCCACGTTTTCGGGGATGTCGTGGTGCCTGACTATTGTTCCGACCCCAACAGCCTGTATAACGCTTTTTACGATATGGAGAACGATATGATAATGCTGGGGGACGGCCCGATGGACGCTTACAGCCAATACAGGGATTTCGGCCTGGACGGCACCATTGTAAGGCATGAATACGTCCACCTGGCGGCCAACAGGATCTATCCCATAATAAACTTCGGGGAATTCGGCGCCATAAGCGAGGCCATGGCCGATTATTTCGCGCTGGCTTCTTTCTGGAAAGACGGCCTGGACATAAACATCCTCGGCAATTTTATAGGCTCCGGCGAAGGAGCTTCCAGGGATATTTCCGCCTCGGTCAGGATCATGCCCGCCAGTTGGGTGGGAGAGGTTCACGACGACAGCCTCATCTTGTCCCCGGCTCTCTACAAGCTGCGCAAAAACCCCACTTACGATCTCGGCACTTTCACCACCGGAGCTTTCAACGGTCTCCACAGGGCGGACATCCTGGCCTTTGCCGCCTTATTCTATTTCCCCGATAACTTCACCAACTACCTGGACGCCATGATTGACGCCTGCAAACAGATAGAGAACATGTACACCGGTCAGTGCAACACTTCCCTGCAGGGCCAGATCGTAAGCGCTTTTTCCGCCCACGGCATAGTTTCTTCAGGCTACGCCGCCGCCGACATTCACGAGCCTAACAACGGTCCCGAATGGGCTACGGACCTTTCCAATCTCGGCGACGTTTACGCCTGCATAGATTACCAGGGCGACGAAGATTATTACTCCATACCGCTTGGAGCCGGCGTGGCTCATTTCAAACTGGACCTCCCCGCCTCCAGCATGAATTTCCTCTATCACGCCTACAGTATGTTCCTTTTCGACCAGCACAGGAATTATATTACCGAGGCGGTGCCGACGATCTACAATACCTATACCGGCTATTGCCCGGACGCGGGAGAATGCAGGACCGAGGCTTCTTCCGTGGACCTCTATTACAACGTGACTTCAGCCGGCCGTTATTATCTCGCCGTAACCGCGGGCCCGAACGTTTATTACGGGAACTCCCCGGATTACGACGCTTCCAAGACCTATAAACTCACCAGGGTTACGGATATGAAAGGCTCCATGAGCGCCAGGCTCTCCCTGGCCTCTTTCGACGCGGACGAACTGTCCTTCGAGGTCAAATATCCCAAATTCGCGTACCAGACCCATCCCACCAGTTCTTCCTGGAGCACGGATCCCTGGGACCAGTCCGAGATAAAATTCGAGTACGCCCGTCTCCTGGACCATAACATGAATCCCCTTTACGACACGGAAACGAACGATTCCGCCGGCTATATGAGTTTCGTTTCCGGCAGCCTGGCCGCGGCTACCGACCACACAGGGAACCCCGTCATAACGGGCAAGGTCAAGCTGAAATCCGGCTTTTCCGCCAGGTACCCCGGCATAGGCACCGTTTATCTCCAGGTCATGGGCTCCAATCACATGCTGAATATCGTGAAACCGAACAATATTTTCTCGCTCGGGGTTTCGAACGCCGTGAACCTGAGCGCCGACAAGAATAATTTCGTGACTTACAATAACATAATAACTTCGGCTAACGCTAGGACCATAATGAAATACGAAGTGAAAAACGCGGGCAACCTTTCCATAAAAGTTTACACCTCGAGCGGCGCTTTGGTAAAAACCGTTTTCAGCGGACAGGTCGCCGCGGGTAAAGGCAGTTTCGACTGGGACGGCACCACGGACGGAGGATCGAAAGCGGCCAGCGGGATTTATTTCGTAAAGGCCGGGGGGCCGGGGCTGGATAAGGTGGACAAGGTGGCGATAGTGAGGTAATTAGAAAGAAAGGCACAGAGGCACAAAGCGGCAAGGGAACGGGAAACGTGAAATCGATTATGAAAAAAATAGTTTTAAACATCTTTCTTCTCGCCATAACGGCCCCGCTTTTTTCGGGCGGAAACACCTCGGTCGACGTCCTTAAAAACGACGTAAGCCCCAAGGCCGTTTCCATGGGCGGAAGTTACGCGGCCATTTGCGACGACGTTTACTCCATATACTATAATCCCGCGGGCCTGGGGCAGCTTCCAAGTCCCGAGATCTCCTTTAACTATTCCGGCGGATTCGAGGACGCTAAAACGAATTACCTCGCTTTCGGAACGCCTCTGCCGGTAAAGGGGTTTGCCGGCCTGGACAAGGGCGTGCTGGCCGTTTCCTTTCACACGACCAGTCTGGGCGATTTCAATTACAGGTACATAAACTACGACGGGACCATTTATTCCAAAACGGTGGACGCTGAAAAGAACACCATAATAACCCTGGCTTACGCCGAAAAGGTTTCGGAGGGGGACGTTAAATTCGAATCCTACAAGGCCTACGTGGAGCAGTATCTCGGTCTGGGCTTCAAATACGTGAAATCCACCCTTCTCGAGGACGACGACCCGCCGACTACTTTCGCCGTCGACGCGGGTTATAAAGCCGTGGAGCCCAAGCTCGGCCTTTCTTTCGGCCTTTCCCTGCTCAACACTATGGGCGCCATAAAATACGTGGAGGAGAAATACTCCCTGCCGACCATCCTGAGGGCGGGGCTTTCCTGGAAAAAACCCACGGTTATGGAGCAGCAGGTGACCCTTTCGGCTGAATACGATAAGTTCATCAACGACGACGACGCGAGTCTGAAGTTCGGAGTGGAATATCATCTTCAGCAGGTGTTGAATTTCAGGCTGGGCTATAAAATGATGGAGGAAAACAGCGGTTTCTCCTTCGGCCTGGGACTTTTCAGCGGCGATTTTTCGCTGGATTTCGCCTCCTCCATGCTCGCGGTTTACAATTCCTCCAGCATTTCCCTTTCCTATCGTTTCGACAATTTTTTTACCGAGGGGACCAAAACCCGGAAAATCTACAAGGAAGAAAAAAAGAAAAAGCGGCCCGAGAGGGAGCAGGAAAGGTCCAAAGAACCCTCCAGGGAAAAGAAGTCCAAACCCGCCTCGGAAGATTTCTTCTGGATATATTAAATCCTTCAGTTGCCGAAGGATTCACCGCCGAGGCCGCCACCCTGACACTATTCTCTCTCCTCTATCCTAAGAATACCCGAACCGGACAGGTATGATTTGACATGAGCCGCCAGTAGTTGTAGAATTTATGTTATCGCGCCGGTTTAAAAGAGGTTTCTTGAACTGAAACCCGGATTTTGAGGAAAAGGCGCGGTAAAGCAGGAGGAATTCATGAAAAAAATCATAGGAATAGCCGCTATGGCGCTGGTTCTTTACGGCTGCGGTTCAAATCCGGACAAGGGCACCGTTTCCAAAGAAGGTGAAATAGAGAGGGAATGGGTGGAAGAGGGAATAACCAAAAACTACATTTTTGCGAGGGGCATAGGCGCGGCCGACCAGACCCTTGAAAACAAAACCCAGCGGATGGCCACTTCCAGGAACGCCGCTATAGTCAACGCCCAGTACAACATGCTTTCTTTTGTCAAAGGCGTTCAGCTCGAAGGCGGCATAACCGTGGAAAAGGCGATAGAAACGGATTCTCTCCTGGCCACCAAAATAGACGCCGTCATAAAGGGAGCGCAGGTAGTCAAAACGGAATGGACGGCGGACGACGGCTGCGTGGTGGTTTTAAGACTGCCTAAAACCGTGCTTAAGGAAGCCGGTTTGAAAGTCGCGTGATAAAAGCAGCAACAGACAAGGCCGTAGGCGTAAGGCTGTAGGATGACTTCGGGATTTAGAAACTTACGCCTTATGCCTTTAGCCTGTTGTTGGGGAATTCCCTATGAATAAAAAAATATGTTTTTTGTTCGCCGCTTTTTTCGCGGTTTCCTGCTCTCATAACGTGAAAAAATCCGAGTTAAACAAAAACTACGAGATAGAAATAGTGGAGGCCGAAGGGACGGCTCCGGTGATGAACGGGGACCTGGAAGGCGCCAAGAAGTCCTCCCTTTCCGACGCCATGAAGAACGCCCTGGCCCTGGTGATAGGCGTTTACGTAAGCGGGGATACTCTCGTCGCAAAATCGGTCCTTATAGACGACAGCATAACTTCCAGAAGCGAGGGCTATATAGAGAAGTACAAGGTCCTGAAAGAGTACCGCGACGGGGAGTTTTACAAGACCAAAGTTCAGGCCCATGTCAGGAAAGAAGACCTCTCGGCCAAGCTCAGGAATCTGGAGACCGACGTGGAAAGGATAGGCAATCCCATAGTCTGTTTTAAGGTCGCGGAAAAGATCTCCGGCCAGCCCAGCCCCAGCGCCTACGCCTCGAACCATTTCATCTCCAAACTGAGGGAAGACGGGTTCAGGATAAACCAGGCCCCGGAAAACGCGGATATAACGGTAAAAGGAACGGTGAACGCGTCTTTTAATACCAGGGAGGGCCTGGCCGGATTCATCTCCTACGGGTCCGCGCTGTCCCTGGAACTTCTCAATCAGACCGGGGAGATAATAGGCGCGGTGAACGAAAGCGCGGGGGGGATGGGAGTCACCGAAGAGGTGGCGGCCAAGGAGTCGATGGTGAACGCGGCCAGGAAATCCTATGACCAGTTTAAAGAGGCGATAATGGGTTATTACAGGGAAAAGAAAATAATAAGCTTCAAGGCCGGGAACGTGAAAAGCATAAACCAGGTAAACGAGCTTATAAAATATTTCAGGAACATCCCGGTGATAAAAGATTCAGTGCTTAAAAATTTTTCCGGGAACAACGCCGTCATAGACATCCTGATGAGGAAAGGGAATTCCAACGAGATAATGCCGGCGCTTTCCAGGAGCGACAAATTCTCGGTAGTGAGAACCTCGCCCGCGGAGATAGTGGTGGAAATGAAGTAGCGCGCGTTTTCAGCAAAGAAAAACCCCCGCCTTACAGGGCGGGGGTTTTTTTATCTCTGAAAAACGGTCTCAATTGCCGGGTTTGTCCGGCTTTCCCTTTTGTTTCTCGTAAAGACCGTCGAGTTTTTCTCTGGTCTTATCCAGCTTTTTTTCTATGAATTCCGCTCTTTTTTCCACTTTAGCCCTGACGCCTTCCACGTATTTTCTCAGTTTATCGGCCCTTTTCTTCTCTTTGTTCATTATGGAGGAAAGGCGGTCGGCTACGGCTATTTCGCGCGCGACGACGGCTTCATGGCCGGGCTGCAATTCCCTGGATTCCCCGTCTTTTTCCACGTTCATCGCTCCTTCGAAAAGACCTATACGGGAGGATTCGCTGGAAGCTATTATGGAGAAATCGGTTCCTCTTACCGCGCATACGGCCGTGGGGGTCCTGACCTTGTAGGAGTGGAACTTCCTTTTGGCCTTGTTGACGAAAAAGAGCACCTTTCCCTTGAAAAAATTGAAGCCGTAATCCTGCTCTTCTTCCGTAAGCTTCGCTTTTTCTATTTTCAATCCCGTATTCTCGGAAAGGAATATCAGGCTCCCGTCCTTGAACAGCACTTCGCATTCCGACCTGGGGCCGGTCTTTACGGTGCAGCCTTCTCTGAGCGTTTTGACCTTTTTTACGTCTATCGCTTTCCCGTCCGCGTCAGCCGCGTAAATCTTGCCTTTAGACTTGTTTATCACGGCGTCCTGCGAATGCAGGGGAGAAAGGGAAAAAAGCAGAGCCAAAACCAGAAATTTACCCATAAAACCTCCTTAACCTTTATTTAACATTATCGATACATATATTGTATATAATATTTCCTGTATTTTGTAAAATGTAGGTTTGAGGAGCGGCCGTGAATTTTTACAGGCTCAGGTTCATAAACACTCTTTTCATCCTTCTGATAGGCGTAGCCATAGGCTTTTTATTTAAAAAAATCGGGAGGAAGACGGCAGCGGAAGACCCCTCCTACAAGCCGGTATACTCTTCCGGAAATTATCTGAAGACCACGGAAACGCCGAAAACGGGCGCGCGGCGCGTGGCCGATTCCAGCGAACCGGCGGGAGAAGAGAGCAATCCCATGGACGACGGCGAGGACTACTTTTTACCCGTCGTCGGCCAGGCCCAGGAAAAAGACCCGGGAGAGGCCTCCCGGACGGAACAGGCGTCCACTGCGGCCGCGGAGAACGCCGCCAGGGACGAGATCCCGGATTTCGTCAAAAATCCGGCCTCTTACGCTCAAAAGAACGTTTCGGGCAGGCTGCAGATGATAATAGCGAAACGGCTTCCCAAAGGCTGGCGCCTGAATTTCGTTTACGCGGACGAAAACAGGAATTTAAACTATCTTTACGTCGACGACCCGGAAAACGTCTCGGGGGACTCTCCGGACTTTAAAATAGGCTATTTTTATTACGTCAAATTTCTTTCCGGGAACGGCGACCTGAAAAACAACAATAATCTCCAGCGGATATACGCCACCGGTGAAAAAACGCAATGGGCCAGCGGCGTAAGCGCCATAGAATAACATGTCCTATTTTTTTATAATAAACCCCAAAGCCGGAAAAGAAAAAAAATCCCTGGAAGGCCTTATCAGGGAGAAATTCGCCGTAAGGAAAACCGTTTACGAGCTGGAATACACCGAATCCCGCGGGCATGCCCTGGAGCTGGCCCGGATGGCCGTGGTAAAAGGCTACAAGACGGTGGTGGCCGCCGGCGGGGACGGGACCATCAGGGAAACGGCTTCGGCTCTCCTTACCAAAGACGAAATGCGCCTGGGCATAATCCCTTCCGGCTCCGGCAACGGGCTCGCCAGGAACCTTCATATTCCGCTGAATATCGGGAAAGCCCTGGACGGCCTTCTGGAGTGGAAGCCCAGAAAGATAGATTCCGTTTTGTGCAACGGCGCGCCTTTCTTCTGCGCTTCAGGGGTCGGGATAGACGCGGAGATCGCGCATTTGTTCAACAGCAAAAAGCACTCCAGGGGCATTCTCCCCTATTTTTATAATTCCTTTGGCGCCCTGCTTAAACGCAGGCCGGCGGAGATCTCCATATTTTCGGAAAACCTGCGGCTGAACGGAGCCCCGCTCATAGCGTCGATCCTGAACGGAGAACAGTACGGAGGAGGGGCGAAAATGGCTCCGGACGCCTATATAGACGACGGCTACGCGGATCTCGTAACTATAGAGAATATAAGTCTCCTGAAGATTCTTTTTACCCTGGGAGACCTTTTTTCCGGAAAAATACTCAGAAACGACTTCGCAAAATCCTATAAGATCAAAACCGCCGAGTTCAGACTGCCGGCCGGGTCCTGGTACCATCTCGACGGAGAAGATTTTTTTTCCGGGGACGGGGTGCTGAAGTTTTCGGTTCTTCCCGCCTCGCTTAACGTTCTTTGCCCGGAGCTCTAGTGATAAGAGATATTCTGAAGTATTCCTCAAAAACCCCTCTTTGCAGAAAAGAGGCGGGCGCGACCGTCTGTCTGGCCTGCAGGCATTACTGCAGGATACCGGAGGGGGGTTCGGGCCGCTGTCTTATGAGATTCAACGAGGGAGGAGAGCTTTACGCGCCGCGGGGCTACGTCTCTTCGCTTAACGCCGACCCGATAGAAAAAAAACCGCTTTTCCACTTTCTGCCGGGCAGCGGCACCCTTTCCTTCGGCATGCTTGGGTGTAATTTTAAATGCTCCTATTGCCAGAACTGGGAGATTTCTCAGACCCTGAAGGACCCGGCGGCCCCCGCGAGAGCCCAGGAGATAAAGGCGGAAACTCTGGTTTCCCGGGCGCTGGAAGAAGGCCTTAAAATACTGGTTTCCACTTATAATGAACCCGGGATAACTCCCGAATGGGCCAAGGAAATTTTTTTCCTGGCCAGGAAAAGGGACCCTTCTTTCAGGACCGGCTTCGTTTCTAACGGCTACCTTTCTCCGGAAAACGTGGAGTTTATGGGCGGGGATGTGGATTTCATAAAGATCGACCTGAAAAGTTTCGAGCCGGAAAAGTTTTTGCGCCTCACGGGAGGGAAGCTGCGGGGAGTGCTGGACTCCATAAAATACGTTTTTTCCAAAGGAATACATCTGGAACTGGTCACGCTCCTGGTCCCTGGGTTCAATGACGGAGAAAAAGAACTCGCCGGAACGGCCGCCTTCATAAAAGAAGTTTCCCCGGAGATTCCCTGGCATATAACGGCCTATCATCCCGATTACCGGATGCTGGAAGGCAAGGCCGCAAAGAGAGAAGACATAGAGAAGGCGGTGACGGCGGGCAGAAAAGCGGGTTTGAATTATGTCTATGGGGGAAACGTTCACTCGGAAACTCTGGATACTTTTTGTCCCGCCTGCGGCGATCTTCTGGTGAAGAGGGGGTACATGTCGGTCGGGGAAATCCGTCTGCGCGCGGAGAATTCGGAAGGATACTGCCCTTCCTGCGGAAAAAAAATTTACGGAGTGTATAACAGCCGGGGGGGATCGGGATCAGTAATTGGTAAATAGTAATTAGTAATCCGGGACAACAAAAACGACTTGAGACTTATAACCTGTAACTTGTATCCCCTGAACTCTATACCCTGTTATTAGCCTTCCGCCCGCTTCCGAACGGAGAGAGGAAGAAGCGCCGGTTGGAGATTATCAGTTCGGAAACCCCTATCAGCAAAGCCGCGAAAAATCCCAGCCATAATAATTTGTAATTTTTAAGCGAGGTTCTGGCCAGAAGCGAATGCATGAAAAAACAGGAAACGGCGCAGGCGTTCACCAGGTAAAGCATGAGGTTGAGACGGTTTTTTATGTGCCTCGCCAGGAAGGAGGTGAAGAGATGCTGAAAGAGCGTGGCCGCGGCGAACATCAGGGAAAGCCTGACTCCGTCGGAGACGTTCCTGCTCATGGCGTAAAAATCTTTTTCCAGCGCGAGCCTGGAGGCGTAAAACAAAAGATTGGAAAGAAGATTGCCGGAGACCAGGGAAAGGGAAAAAATTATTATTTCCATCCAGATGCATAAGATGAAAAAATTAACGCCTTTCAGGTTCAGGATCTTCATATTATTCCGACCGGTAAATTCTCTTGATGAATTCCGGGTCGTCCTGCCATTTTTCCCTTACTTTAATAAAAAGCTCCAGTTTGACCGGCCTGCCTAAAAATTTTTTCATCTGTTTTTCCGAGTTTTCCCTCAGCTTTTTTATTTCCCGGCCGCCTTTCCCTATAATTATGGGTTTGTGGCTTTCCCTTGAAACGTAGATCTGGGCGTGAATATAGGAAGGTTCCCTTTCGTTTTCCTCGAAAACGTCTATTTCCACGGCGCAGGAATAAGGTATTTCGTCTTTGTAGGAATTAAAAATACTCTCTCTTATTATTTCCGCCGCGAAAAAACGCTCCCAGCGGTCCGAAAGCCTTTCATCGGGATAATAAGGCGGGGAAAGGGGAAGATTTTTCACTATTTCCTCTTTCAAATTCTTTACGTTCGTTCCGTTAAGAGCTGAGATCCTGAAAATCGAGCTTATGCCCGGGACCGCTTCTTTGAGGAATTTTTCCGCCGCCTCCGCCTTTTCGGAAGAATAAGCGTCTATTTTGTTTATAACGAGAAACACCTTCCTGCCGCGCGGGAGTTTCTCGAAAAAGAGGCGTTTCTCCGTTAGGACCCTTGTTTCCGGCTCCGCCAGAAGACAGATTATATCGGCGTCGTCTTTCATCGCCCTGTCCACGTCCCTGGCCATCTTCTTTTCCAGGGCGTTATAAGGCTGAAGGAATCCCGGCGTATCCACGAGGACTATCTGATAGCCGGGACCGGTTATTATGGATTTTATATGGTCCCTGGTAGTCTGGGGCTTGGGGGAAACGATGGCCATCCTGGCCCCGGAAAGGGCGTTAGTCAGCGTGGATTTACCGCTATTCGGCAACCCGAGAATGGAGACGAATCCCGCTCTGAAATTTTCGTTCCTTATTTCGAGCACAATGGGCTTATCCATAAAGGGAGCTGGGTGGATTTGTCTATCTTCCTGACCTTGTTGTCGCCCGTAAGTTCCTGTATGAAAACTTCGCAGTTGAAAAGGATAGTGCCGGACATGAGATGTCCGCCCCAGGCTTTCCCCTCGGAATCGGAAAAGGTTATATGGGAATGAAGCATGGGCTTGTCGTCGAAAAGGCTGATGTTCCCCTGGAGAGAGAGAATCTCGAGTTCTTTTTCCAGGATTATTTTGGAATATTTTTTATTTTTCTGGTCGTAAAGGCCGAAAGTCGCCTTGCTTACGGCTCCTATGGCGCTCAGCGTCCCGCATTTTATCTGGTTGTGGTGGCAGAAATACTGGAGGCTTTGCAGCAGGTCCTCTCCCTTGGCTATGCTGAATAAAAAGGTGCGTCCTATAAGATATGGTTTCTCGTTTATGCTCATGCTGCCTCCGTAGTTTTATTTTTTTCGGTTTTTAAGGCGTAATCTTTTATGGCTTTAAACTGCGTTTTGGCGTCGAGTCCCGCCTCTTCCAGCGTTTTCTCGCATTTACCGCTGCCGGGGTAACGCCCTTTTTTAAAAGGGTAAAGGGATCTTTTAAGCCCTTCCTGCGACCTTACCCAGGGATAGAGCGTGGGGAGGGTGAAATCGGTGATCCCCATGGCTTCAAAAGCCAGCGCCTCGGGATAAAGTTTTTCTTTTTCCTGTTCCGGAAGCAGGTTAAAAAGTTCCCTGCTGGTCACATAGAACACGTTAAGGTCCAAACCCGCTCTTTTCAATTCTCCCAGCACTTCTCCGACGAAAACCGAGGCTGAAGCGGCGCCCTGTATCACCAGCGTGCCGCGCCTGGCGGAACCTTTCCCGGTTTTCATAAGAGGGTATATCCCTTTCGCGGCCAGTTTCGGGTCCGGGAGGCCCAGGGCTTTCCTGTCGGGGATTTTTTCCGCCGGCCTGGTTACGAAAGGGGCTATTACGGAGGGCCTTTTAAAAAGGGCTTCGGCCAGAAGCGGCCATATTTCGGAAGGCTCCCACGGGGTGAGGGTTATCAGGGAACCGGCGGGGAAATTTTCCTGTAAAAGCTGAAGCGGCTGGGAATCCGCGTGAGTCGGGCCGTCTTCGCCCGTTTTCGGTCCGTAATGGGCGTTTATCATGATAAAAGGGGCGGGGTACCCGGCCGTAAGGTCTTTTCTGGCTTGTTCGCCTATACAGTGAAGGCGGGCTGAAATATGCTCCAGGGGAGCGATGAAGGCGGCGTAAGAGGAAGTCACCCCTATGTGGCGCGAAAAAGCGGAAAGTCCGCTCATGATCCCGCCCATTGCGTCTTCGCAGATGCCTCCGGCGGAATAGAGCCTGCTCCCGGGATTGGAAACCGAGTTATAAAAACCTTCCTCGCCGAAGCCCTTTCCTATCAGGGCGGCGCTCGTGGAATTGTAAAGGTCGGCCGAGGCTGCCATCAGCCCGCCGCGAGTGAGATCGTTTACGTGTTTCAGGCAGAGGGCGAGCGCTTCCCCCGGGGCGATTTCCGCGCCGGGTTTAAAAACAAGTTCCGAGGGGGGCTCCGCTTCCAGATTGTAGGCCTTTTCAAGATAAGGGGCGTTTTCCCTTTCCTTTCTTTTTTTTTCTTCCAGCCGTTTTTTAGCCTCGGCGAGCTTCGAAACGGCCGTTTCCACCAGGTCCTTATCCTTCTCCAAAGCTCCGCGTATCGTCATCAGCGTTTCATAGAAACAGCTTTCAACCGCTTCCGGGTCCGGCCTGGCGGAACAATACCTCGGCATTTTCAGGCCGAAAGTCTTTTCGAATTCGTCCAAAGCGCCGTAATAGCCGGGCGAAGAGAACCCGTGCCCCGTCCCGTGCGAGATTTTTCCTTCCAGGCCGTATTTCCAGCCCTTTACGGTCCTGTAAATTACGGCGGTAGGCTGACCCGTGTCCATGGCCTGGGCTAATTTCTGGGCGGTAAGTATCTGAAAAAAATCGAGGCCGTTGTGAACGGAGATAACATTCCAGTCGTTTATGTAAAAAAGTTCTTCGGGAGCCCATTGCACGTAATCGCCGGGTTTGCCGTCCTCCGCGCAAACGGCGTCGGAATCTATGGAGGACTGGTTCCAATCTATGTGAGCGACGATATTGTTAAGCCTGGAGGTGGCGGCGCTGGCGGCTGCTTCGGACACCCTTCCCGCCGTAAGCCCTCCTTCTCCCTCGATTATGTTGACCCGGGGCGGGTCGGAACGAAAAATGTCCGCGGCGCCGAGGCCCAGTCCTATGCTGGCCGCGAAACCGGCCCCTGAAGCGCCGGTGGCGAGTTTCACGAAAGGCGTCGCGGGCGTAGGGTGGCCGTCCAGAGGTTTGGCGCGGAATTTTTTAAAAAGAGGGGTAGAATTTACGGAGTTTTTCCTGAATCCAAGAAGGTCTTCCAGCCGAAGCTGGAATTTTTCTTCCGGCAGCATCGAGGGGGACCCCGTCCTTACGAATTCGTTCCTGAGCGCCCAAAGCGCGTAAAGTCCCAGGGCCTTGTGTCCGGCGGAGTATGAGAGCAGGTCATTGTCCTTCCTCTCGGGGTCCGAAAAATCGTAAGCCATATTTTCGAAAACCAGCGCCTGAGCTATCCGGCCCGAGGATATGCTTCCGCCCGGATGTCCGGACTCGACCGCGAAATTATAAAGCACGGCGCACAGGGTCCTGTAGACGAGGTCCGTTTTTTCGAAAAAGGCCAGTTCCTCGTCGGTCGGTTTATATTTCGGGTTCATTATGACGTCGGAGACGTCGTAAAATTCCGATCTTTTTCCGTTTATTGAGAATTTAGAAGGCTTGATGCCTGAGAAGAATAAATTTTCGGCCATTTTTCCGGTTCCTAGAGTAAATTTTAGCAAATTATAAGAGGAATA
>Ga0066637_10000381_pt1 | contig 26587 bp, 23 predicted proteins | sample CryGeyCG2014_020_FD_62737 | JGI IMG/M metagenome (GOLD analysis project Ga0066637, IMG submission 62737) | Groundwater microbial communities from aquifer - Crystal Geyser CG08_land_8/20/14_0.20 | ecosystem: Environmental > Aquatic > Deep subsurface > Groundwater | place: USA: Utah: Grand County...
TACATGAAGAGGCCCCAGATGCCTATAACAAGGCCCCAGAAGAGTATCCGCAGTTTTGCTAATATGTCCATTTTACCGCATGGAATCGCGCACCTTTGTGGCCATCTCCGCCATTGCCGCCGTGAACATCGAAAAGAAGATGATGAAGGCCGCCTGGGTGGCCGAGACCGCCCAGAGCTGCGTGTTGCCCATGGCCTGGGCGAAAGCCTGCGCCAGCGTCATGTCGGGCGCGTCGGTCATCGCGAAGGCCATTCCTTTCTGCAGGTAGATGCCCAGCATGATCGCCGCCGCCGCCGAGGCCGTCAGGAATACCTGCCATTTCTTCATGAACATGGCCGCGGCCGCCGGGGCGGTCAGGAACAGCAGCCACATGGGCGACCAATAGGGGAACAGCAGGTAAAAAAGCGCAGCGCTGGTGAGCAGGTTTATCCAGACCGTGATGCCGCGTATATGGCGCGTGAACTGCATCAGCCTGTAGGTATTGGCGCTGAGCCAGTAATTAAGCGCGGAAGAGGCGGTCAGCAGGGCGAAAGACGCGTAGGTCACGCTCTTTTCCGGTTCCGAGAAGAAGATGGCCAACAATATGAGTATGACGGCGAACGGCGTGAAATAATAGTTCAGGATATGCATATTACCTTCCGGTTCTCTTTATAACAAGAATAAAACGGTCCTCTTTTTCACCGGGCAGCCTGTAGCCCGCTTTTTCCACCACGGCGGCGCGGGCTTTGAGCAGGGCTCTTTCCAGCACCGGGCGTTCCTGTGCCAGCTGTGCCGCGCTCTGCCAGGCCAGGAACACCCCCCCCTGCGTCACCATATTTAAGCATTGGGGCAGTACATTTTCAAGTCTCCCCATGGCGCGCTCAAGGACGGCGCTGTAGCGCGCGGTCCTGGGGCCTTCCCCCACCCTGCGCTGGAACACCGCGGCGTTGGCCGCTCCCATGTCGGAGAGGGTTTGCGCCAGGAATGCGCAGCGCTTGCCGTTGGAGTCCAGCAGCTCGAAGCGGAACTCCTCCAGCGCCGCCGCCAGCGGCGCTCCGGGAAACCCCGCCCCGGTGCCGGAGTCGGCTATCAGGGCGCCGCTTGTTACGTAGCGCCGCAGTACCGGGACCGCGGCCAGCGAGTCGCATATGTGGCGCGTCCAGAGCTCAGGCTCGTCCGCTTTCGAGACCAGGTTCATCACGGCATTGCTTTCCTTCAGCCGCGCGGCGAATAGTTCCAGCTTAGTCTCCTGCGCCGCGTCCAGACGGAGGCCCCAGGCCGCGAATTTCTCTTTAAGTTCTTCGTTCATTCGTGCTTTCCGTTCTTCCGGGTTTCCCCGTCCCCCGGGGGACGGGCGGGTCTGCTCCGCTTAACAATAGCTTCGCAGGACCACGCGTCGGTCTGTGCGCGGCGCTGTTTCTCTATATTTACCCACAGCAGGTTTATGTCGGACGGGGTCAGCCCGGGGATGCGCCCCGCCTGCGCCAGCGTAAGCGGCCTGATCTTTTGCAGTTTATGCCTGGCCTCGTTGGACAGGCCGGCGGTTTTTGCATAATCAAGATCGGCGGGCAGCCGCAGCTGTTCGAACTTTTTCAGGCGGTCCGCTTCTTTGCGGTTGTGCCCGATATAGACGGCGTATTTCTTTTCTATCTCCGCGGTGGCCGCGGCTTTTTCCAGCGTCCACGGCCCGTCATCCGGGAGCCGGGCTTTTGTCTTTTGCCCGGCGCAAAGGTCCGCAACTGCCCCGGCATAGGCCTTGAAGGAGGAGGCGTGCGTCTTTGGCAGCAGGCCCAGCCCGAAGCCGTGCGGCGCCAGGCGCAGGTCGGCATTGTCCTGGCGCAGCATCAGCCGGTACTCGGCGCGCGAGGTGAAGATGCGGTAGGGTTCGTCCACGCCTTTTGAGACCAGGTCGTCTATCATCACGCCTATATAGGCCTCGTCGCGCCGCAGGACCAGCGGCTCCCGGCCGCGCTGGCGGAGGGCCGCGTTTATGCCGGCCACCAGCCCCTGTGCCGCGGCTTCCTCGTAGCCGGTGGTGCCGTTCACCTGCCCGGCCATAAAAAGTCCTTTCACGGCGCGCGTCTCCAGCGTATAATCCAGTCCGGACGGGTTGCAGTAATCGTATTCTATCCCGTACCCGGCCCGCATTATCTCCGCGCGCTCCAGGCCCGGCACGGAGCGGACTATCTCCAGCTGCGTTTCTTCCGGAAGGCTTGTGGAAAGCCCGTTCACATAATATTCCTCGGTGTCGAAGCCTTCCGGCTCCAGGAACAGGTGATGCGCGCTGTGATGCGGGAATTTTACCACCTTGTCCTCTATGGAGGGGCAGTAACGGGGCCCCGTGGACTTTATCTTGCCGCTGTACAGCGGCGAGCCGTGCAGGCCGGCCCTGATGATCTCCGCGGTACGCGCCGTGGTGTGCGTTATCCAGCAGGGGAGCAGGGTATTGGTTATGGCGGGCGTGAAATGGGAGAACGGCCCCGCCGGGGAATCCGGGTCCTGCCTGTCGCATTTGGAGAAATCAATGCCGCGCGCGTGCAGGCGCATGGGAGTGCCTGTTTTAAACCTGGCAAGTTTCAGGCCCAGGGAGCGCAGGCTTTCCGAAAGGGGGCCGCTGGGCGGATGGTTGTAGCGGCCGCCCGGGAAGGAGCGCAGGCCGATATGTATTATGCCGCGCATGAAGGTGCCGGCCGTCAGTATTACCGCCGCGGCGCGGTAGCGCGTGCCGCGCGCGGTCTCCACGCCGGTTGCTTTGCCCCCGCGCGTAAGCACGCGGACCGCTTCGTCCTGTACGGCCAGCAGTCCGCCCTGCAGCTCCAGCGCGTGTTTCATTGAGAACTGGTAAAGCTTCTTGTCGCACTGCGCGCGCGGGGACCGGACGGCGGCCCCTTTGGAGGTGTTAAGCATATGGCAGCCTAGCATGGCCCTGTCGGTTATTTTAGCCATCTCTCCGCCCAGCGCGTCCAGCTCGCGCACAAGCTGCCCCTTTCCCACGCCGCCTATGGAGGGATTGCAGGACATCTGCGCTATGGTGTCCAGGTCCTGGGTCAATAGCAGCGTTCTTGAACCAAGGCGGGCGGCCGCCAGCGCCGCCTCGCAGCCGGCATGCCCGCCGCCTATCACGATAACTTCAAAATCCTGCGGGTAGTTGAACATAGTCAGAACAGCAATAACAGCGCCTGGTATTCCTCCGGCAGCAGCAGGGCGATATTGTAAAGGAAAAGAGCGGAGCCGGTCATCGTCAGGAACACCGCCGCCGCCGCCCGCGGAGCTCCGGTCCCGCCGGCCAGGCGCAGCGCTTTAACCAGGAAAATAAAATACCATAACGCCATTGCTATGGTGGAGAGTTCGTAGAGCCGGCTGGAGGAAAAGTATATGGCAAGTCCCTCCAGCGGCAGGAACGCAGAGCCTATGGCAAAAGCGGCCAGCAGGACGCGCAGCATGCCGTGAAAACTTTCCCCGGCCGCCCGGAACCGGTACCAGGCCGCCGCGGCCGGCGGTATGGCCGCCAGGGCGAGCGCCGCGGGGTATTCTTTCAGGACGCCCAGCGCCGCGAAATAAGCGAAGGCCGCCGCCAGCCCCAGCAGCAGGCGCGGGCCGATGCGGCCGGCAGAGAGGATGGCGGTTATGCGCGGCAGAAAAACCGCGCACAAGAACGTGGTTATTGCCCCCCCGGCGGTCCCGGCCAGGAGGTAGACCGCAAAAGGCCGGCCGAAGACGGAAGACGGGGCTTCCGGCATGAACGACGCCGGCAGAAAGGCAGCCGCGGCCGCCGAGCCCAGGGTGTATAGAGCGAATAAGAGGAATGCCGGCGCCGCGGCGGCGCGTTCTTTTAAAAGGATGCCCAGCGCCTCCGAGGGGCGGGTCAGCACTTTGCCGAAAAGAAGAGCGGTCTCTCGCATATTATTTCCCCACGCAGAAGTTCTTGAAGATGTTTTTCAGCACTTCTTCCGGCGCGGTTTCTCCCAGTATGGAGGCGAGCGAGTCCAGCGCGCGCCGGAGATGCTCGGCCTGCAGTTCCGGTTCCCGGCTTTTTGCCCGCAAAAGTCCTAACAGGCGCTCCAGTTCGGCGGCGGCGCCGCACAGCGCCTCAAAGTGGCGCGAGAAAGTGACCACGGCCTGTGCCCCGTCCTTCATGACCTTTCGCTGTTTCGCTACCAGGGCGCTGCGCAGGGCGGCAAGCCCTGCGCCGGTCCTGGAGGAGACCCTTAGTCCCGTGCCGCTTACCGCCGGGGGCAGGTCCGCTTTGGCAAGCACGCGGATCATCCCGGGCGGGCGGACGGCTGCGCCGCGCGTCTGCCGCTCGGCCAGTCTGTCGCTTGGGGTGAACTTCACCGAGGAATCCTTGAGCAGGAGCACGAGGTCGGCTGCTTCCATGGCTTTTCTTGTGCGCCGCATCCCTTCCGTTTCAAGCGCCCCGCCCTGCGCGGCATTGAGGCCGGCCGTGTCGGTGAAGATCACTGAAAAACCGTGTATCTCCAGTTCCACGTCCAGCGTGTCCCGGGTGGTGCCGGCTTCGGGCGAGACTATCGCGCGGTCATAGCCCAGCAGGGCATTGAGCAGGGAAGATTTTCCGGAGTTGGGCGCGCCGGCAATAACCACCCTGATGCCTTCGCGTATGCCGCGGCCGCTTTCGAACCCGGCCGCCAGCTTGAGCGTATCCTCCCTTACCGCCGAGATCCCGCGCGCGAACCGCGCGAGATCGAGCGGGGGAGTTTCGTCGTAAGGATCGTCAAGGCGCGCTTCCAGCTGCGCGAGCAGGCGAATAAGTTTATCTTTGAGCGCCCGCACCCTGGCCGACAGGGCTCCGTTAACCTGCGCGATCGCCGCGCGGTGCGCGGCTTCGCTGCCCGAAGCTATCAGCCCTCCCACGGCTTCCGCCTGGGCCAGGTCCAGCTTGCCGTTGAGGAAAGCGCGCAGCGTGAACTCCCCCGGCGCGGCGGGCCTTGCGCCGGCCTTTACGGCCAGGTTGAGTATTGTGCGGATTATGAAAGGCGAACCGTGGCAGGAGATCTCCACGGTGTCCTGGCCGGTGTAGCTGGCCGGGGCGCGAAAAAAAACAGCCACGACCCTGTCTATGGGTTTCTTCCCGTCCTTTACGTCAAGCAGGAGGGCGCGGCGGTGCGGCGGGGTTTTTTGCGACGGATGTGTGAAAGCGGCCGCGGCCCGGAAAGCCCCGGGACCGGACAGGCGGATGACGGCCAGCGCGCCCGTTCCGGGCGGGGTGGCCTGCGCTACTATTGTCTGGTCCGTATCTGGGATCCGCATGTTAAAATTAAACAGCGTGACAGCGCAGGGGCTGTCACGCTGTGTCTGTGCCCGCGGACTACTTCTGTTCCGTGGGTTGTTTTACCGGGGCCGCCTGCTGGGCGGGCTGCTGCTCCGGGACCGCCTGTTGGGCGGCGGGGGCGCTCTCCGGCTGTGTTTCCCGTACCGGCGCGGTTTCCGGCCGGACGTTCTCGGTGCGGCGTATAACTACTTTGCGCCAGCGGCCTTCGCCTTCGGAAGTAGTTTCGATGCCCGGGTACGAGGCTTTTACCATATTATGTACCATTTTCCTCATAGGGGCCGGCATGGGGTCAAGCCTGACCGGGGCGGAGGTATTCTTCACCGAATTCACGGCGTCCTCCACGGCGCTGGCCAGTTCCTTTTCCTTGCGGTCCCAGTAGCCGCCGGTGTCCAGGCGCAGGGCCGGGTGCGGCTCGCGCTTGCGGCTCACTATCGAGTTGATCACGAACTGCAGGGCCTGCAGCCCCCGCCCGTTCTCCTCGGTGAACACTGTGTGGTCGGCGCATTCGAAGCGGACGAAGATAAGGTTCTCCGCTGTTTCATACCTGGCTTCGGTTACCTTAGCTTCGGCGCCCATCAGGGAGGTTATCCTGAGCAGCGCGGCTTTAGCGTGCTCAACCGGGTCAACCGCCGGCTGCATGGACAGGAATTCCGCTCCGAGGGGCTCTTCCTTGTAAACGCGGTCTCTTGAGCCGGCCGGTTCGCGGCGTCCGCGTTCGGGGCGCGCTTCTTCCTGCCGGGGTTGCGGGAGCCTGGCGTCTTCGTAGCCGTAACGGCCGGGGCGCCTGGGCGCCGAGGGACGGCTTTCGCGGGCTCCTCCGCGCGTATCGCGGCGTCCTCCGCGCGTATCGCGCCTGGGACCGCGCCCGCGTGGCTCGTCGCCGCCGCGTCCGCTGGTCCAGCTCTTTTCCCGCAGGATAACGCAGGCTTTCCTGGCGCCTATCCCCAGGAATCCCGACTTGCCTTCGCTTACCACTACCACCTCGACCTGGTCGCGCCGCAGGCCCATTTCAGCAAGGCCTTTCTCTACGGCGTCCTGTATCGTTTTTGCTTCTGTCTTTGTCTCTCTCATTTAGTGTCTCCTCCGTATCGCTAACAAAATTCAGGCCAGCTTTTTCTGCAGGTACATGCTCTGCGCAAAACCCCAGATGCTGTTTATCAGCCAGTACATTACCAGCCCCGCGGGGAAGCTCAGGAACATGAAGGTGAAGATCACCGGCATCCATTTCATCATCTTCGCCTGGGAGGGGTCCGAGGTCTGGGGTGTCAGATACTGCTGCAGGAACATGATGCCGCCCATCACCAGCGGGAGCACGTAATACGGGTCCTTGGCCGACAGGTCCTTTATCCAGAAAATGAACGGCGCGCCATGCAGGGTCCAGGAGTTCCGGAGCGCGGTGAACAGCGCGAAAAATACCGGGATCTGGAACAGCATGGGCAGGCAGCCGCCCAGCGGGTTGGTGCCGTGGCGCTTGTACAGGTCCATCACTTCCTGGTTCATGCGCTTCGGGTCTTCCTTGTAGCGCTTTTGTATGGACTGCATTTCCGGCTGCAGCTTCTTCATTATGGCCATGGATTTGTAGCTTTTGAAGCTCAGTGGCGTCAGCATCAGCTGTATCAGCACGCTTATAAATATTATCGCCACGCCGTAGTTGCCGGTGAGGCCGTAGAAATAGGTGAGCGCGGAGTTGGTTATTTTTGCCAGCGGCGCGAAAAAGCCGAAATCCACTGAGCGGTCCAGGCCCATGCCCAGCTTCTGAAGAAATTGGTAATCCTTGGGCCCGAAGTAGAAGTTCATGGCCCATTCGCGTTTTTCGCCCGGTTTCAGCTCGGAGGCGCCGAAAGGGACGGCAAGCAGCGGCGCCTTCTTGTCTTTTATCGTCTCCTCCCGGCGGTAAGGGCGGGTTTTTCCCAGGTCACCGCCCGCCAGCGCTGCCAGAAAGTAGCGGTTATCCAGGCCGGCCCAGACGCAGTCATGCTGCGCCGGGTCGTCTTTTAGTTCCTTGATAGTTGGATGTTTCCTCCCGGTCTCGTTGTAGGTGTACTGGGCTTTCCAGAGGCCGGGGTTTTCCTTCTCCTCGCTTTTCACCGTGCCCAGGCCGGGGCCCAGGAGCAGTTCCCAGGCCGGCAGCGTCTGCGTGGCGGCCGAAGAATTTACGGCGGTTATCGTGAGGGAGTTCAGCCCGTTGTCGGGGGAGAGCTCGAATTTTTTATAGAGCTTCAGGCCTCCGGGAAGGTCAGCGGCGAATTCGACAGAATCACCGGTCCTGGAATTGAGCGCGAATTCCGATTGGAAAGTGGTGGCGAAAAAACCGGAGCCGGCGTCGGGGATAAGCTCCACCGGGGCGACCAGGTCCTGGTAGACCAGGCTGGCCAGGGCCGCGCCTGGAGCCAGGAAGGTATAGTCGGCTTTGCCCGCCGTTATGCGGACCAGCGCCTTGGCTACGGCCGTAGTCAGCTTCGAGCCGGTCCTGGCGGCTTCGGCGGTTTCGGCCCTGGCCGAGCGCATCAGCGCCTGCGCCGGAGCGGCGCCGGCGGGAGTGCCGGCGGAGGGCCCGGCGGACTTCTGTTCGCGTGCGGCGGCGCCGAGGTCCCCCGCGGCCGTCGGCGCGGCCCGGTCCTGTCGCGGCAGGTCCTTCTCAATGTAGGAATACCAGCCTATGTAGACCAGCGAGGACAATACGACCGCCAGAATAAGATTTTTCTGCATTTTTACCTCCCGCGTTTTGCGCGGAGGCGTCGAAGGAGAGTTCAGGGGACCGGGTCGTAACCGCCCGGGGACAAAGGATGGCAGCGGGACAGGCGCCTTGCGGTTATGCCGGTCCCTTTCAAAATCCCGTGTTTGCCAAGCGCCTGGAACGCGTACTCGGAGCACGACGGCTGGAACCTGCAGGTTGCGGGCCCGAGGGCCGGCCTGAACGTTCTGTATGCCGTGCGCAGCGTGTTGAGCGCAAGAGTCTGAAGATTTTTAACAACGGTTCTATCTTCCGTCATTTATTAAACGCGCTTTCCGCCAGGCGCTGTCCAGCGCCGCGCGGGCCTGTGCCAGGTTCGTTACCGGGCAACCCGCTTTTGGGTAAATGATAATGCGCGCGTTTTCCTTTATCTCGTCCTTTGTCAGCCTGAATGCTTCCCTTAGAAGCCTTTTTAACCTGTTCCGTTTTACCGCGCCGCCGAGCTTTTTTGAAACCATCAGCCCGATCTTTTTTTCCGGACCCGCCCCGGCGGAGTGCCACATCACCAGTTCGCCGGTGACCGTCTTTTTCCCCGAGGCGAATACGTCCTCAAAATCCTTTTTAAGGCGCAGGCGCGAAAATCCTGAAAAAGAGAACTTCTTCACTGTTCGTTGCGCTCAGAACGAATGCCGGCGCACTTCCCGGACGATCGCCGTGAGCCGTGTCATTCGCTATTGGATGTCGGGGATAAGCTGCCAGCGGCCTTTGCTGCGCCTGCGGGCCAGTACTTTTCTTCCCCCCGCGGTTTTCATTTTGGCGCGGAAGCCTATATGCTTCTTGCGCTTGCGTACATTGGGTCTGTATGTAGGTAGCATAGTGAACTAATTATATAAATTAAAGCCGCGAATTGCAAAACCGAACCGCGGGGCGCGCCCCCGCGGTTTTGCTAGAATACTAACAACGAATAATGATCTTCTGCGACCATGGAATAGTGCTTAACAGGCGCCCGCTGCGTGAAAACGACCGCATCGTCACCGTTTTTACGGAAAACGGCGGCAAACTGGAAGTAAATTTCAAGGGCGTAAGGCTGGCGCGCGGGAAGCTGCGCGCTTTGAGCGAACCCCTGGTCTGGGGAGATTTCAGGTTCTATCTCAAAAAAGGTTCCAATTTCCCGGTCTGTACCGGCGGCAGCTCCCTGTGCGTCTTCGGCGGCATACGTTCGGAACTGGAGAGTCTTTGCCTGGGCCTGCATTACTGCGAGGTTGTTAACCGCCTTACCGCTGCGCAGCAGCCTTCGCCGGAAAAATACAGGCTGCTGCTGGGGGCGCTGCGCGACCTGGATACCCGCGGCTGCGGGCCGTGGCTGCGCCAGGCGTTCACACTGCGCGTCCTTAACCTGGCCGGTTTCGGTTTCCGGGAGACCGCCGCCGGGCCGCAGGCCGCGCTCTGGGAGACGCTGCACGACGGGGACTGGGCCGACGTGCGCGCGCTTAAAGAGGACCAGCCCGCCGCGGTTTTTGTGGACGGGCTGTTCTCCCGCTTCTTCTCCGAGACCCTCGGCGCGGACCTGCGCACCCTGCCGTTCGTTCTTTAGGCATGTCCCCCGGCCGCCCGGGACCTTAATGTATAATATTTATTCCGCGCCGCCGCGCGGCTGTTCGGGAGGCTATGGTGAATTTCCAGGAAATAATCTTGCAGTTCGACCGCTACTGGGCCAAACAGGGCTGCGCGGTGATACAGCCTTATGACCTTGAGAAAGGGGCCGGCACTTTTAATCCCGCCACGTTCTTCGGCTCCCTGGGCTCAAAGCCGGCCAGCGTGGCTTATGTCGAACCGTGCCGCCGTCCGGGAGACGGGCGCTTCGCAGAAAACCCGAACCGCCTGGGCAAGTATTACCAGTACCAGGTGATAATTAAGCCGCCGGCGGAGAATATACAGCAGCTATACCTGGACTCCCTGAAGGCCATAGGGATAGACCAGGCCGAGCACGATATCCGCTGGATAGAGGACGACTGGGAATCCCCGACCCTGGGGGCCTCGGGAGCGGGCTGGGAGGTGTGGCTGGACGGGATGGAGGTCACCCAGTTCACATATTTCCAGCGGATGGCCTCTTTCGAACTTAACCCGGTCAGCGTCGAGATAACTTATGGCCTGGAGCGCCTGGCGATGTTCGCGCAGAAAAAAAAGAACATCTTCGAGATAAAGTGGAACGACCGGCTCACTTACGGCGAACTGCATAAAAGCGGGGAGGAGCAGTTCTCCCATTATAATTTCGAGGAGGCGGACGTGGAGAACCTCCGTTCCAATTTCGACCGCTGGGAGAAGGAGGCCGCCCGCCTGGCCGCCGGGTATTACCTGCCGGCCTTTGACCTGGTGCTGAAGTGCTCGCATAACTTTAACCTGCTGGACGCGCGCGGCGCCATTTCGGTTTCGGAGCGCGCGGTGCTGATAAAGCGCATCCGCGAGATAGCCCGCGCCTGCGCCCTGTCCTATCTGAACGAACCCGCCCGCGCCGGGGAGGCCACAAATGCTTAAAGACGCGCTCCTTGAGATACGCATTGAGAACATCCCCGCGCGCTTCGTTATTTCGGCCGAAGAACAGCTGAAGAAATACGCGGCCCAACTCCTGGCCGCGGCGAACCTGCCTTGCGCCGGGATCGAGGCCTACGGCACGTATAAGCGTCTGGTGCTTTATATCTCCGGCGTTCCGGCCAGGACCGGGGAGAAAGTGCAGAAGGCCTATGGTCCGGCCGCCCGGCTGCTAAAGGGCGCCGACGGCAATTATACTCCCCAGGCCGCCGGCTTTGCGCGTTCGCGCGGCACCACTCCGGATAAGCTCGGAGTGGAAACGCTGCCCAACAAAGGCGAAGTGCTGGTGTTCGAGTCCCGCCTGCCGGGCCGCCCGGCTGTAAAGGCGCTGGCTGAGATCTTTCCCGGGATAGTTTCCAGGCTGCAGTTCCCCAAGAACATGGTGTGGGAAGCCACGCGCTTTCGTTTTGCTCGCCCTATACGGGGCCTGCTGGCGCTTCACGGTGATAAGCCCGTGGCTTTCGCGCTGGCCGGCATAAGAGCGGGGCGCATTACAGTGGGCCTGAGCGCCAAAGGCTCGCGCCAGATAAAGATACCCTCCGCCGAAAAATATTTCAAGGCGCTGGAGCATGCCAATGTCGTGGTAAAGGACGCCGACCGGCGCGAAACGCTGCGCCGGGAACTGGAGCGCCTGTCGAAGCGTATGAAGCTGAAAGTGGAGGCGGACCCTGAGCTGTTGGAAGAGAACCTCTACCTGGCGGAATACCCTGTCTGCGTGGTGGCGGGCTACTCGCAGGAGTTCCTTGCGCTGCCTCCGGAGCTGGTGCATTTGGTCATGAAGAAGCAATTCTTCTTCACCGTGGCCGGTCAGGAAGGCGTTCTGCAGCCGTATTTTGTCGGTATCCGCGACGGCGTTTCCAGGGGGCAGCGCAATGTGGAGGAGGGCTTCAGGAACGTGCTGGAGGCCCGCTTCCGCGATGCCGTCTTTTTTTATACCCGCGACCTTGCCGAGCCTCTCTCCGGGTTTAGCCTTAAGTTGGCGGAGATAACCTTCCAGGAGAAGCTCGGTACCATGCGCGATAAGACCGGGCGGGTTGAAAAACTGACCGCCTGGCTTTGCGGGGCTTCGGGGGCCGCCGTGGACAGGGAAGACATGCTGCTGGCGGCGCGTCATGTCTATACCGACCTGGCCAGCGGCCTGGTAAGGGAGTTCACCGAGCTGCAGGGTGTGATGGGTTACTATTACGCAAAAAATGCCGGGCTGAGCGAAGCGGTCTCAAAGATCGTAGGGGAGTTCTACCGTCCCGTTTCCGCCGGCTCCCCCCTCCCGTCTTCGGCCGGGAGCGCGCTGGTCTCCCTGGCGGGCAAGCTTGATACGCTCGCCTGCGCTTTTTCCCTGGGGCTGATCCCTTCCGGCAGCGAGGACCCGCACGGCCTGCGCCGCCAGGCGCTGGGCGCGGTACGCATCGCCCTGGAAAATAATTTACGCCTGGACTTCCGCGCGGCCGTTTCGGAGGCTTTCGCCGCCCTGCCGCCGGAAGCGCCGCCAGGAGCTCCCGGGCCGCTGCTTGACTTTCTCTGGCAGAGGGCCGAGGCCGTCCTGGCCGGGGAAGGCTGCCGTTTCGACGAGATAAAGACCGTGCGCGAATTCTTCATGGCGGGCGCGGACCTCCCGGACTGCAGGGAGCGCGTAAGGGATATACATTCCCTGCGCGCCGATCCTGATTTCGCCGGGATAGCAACGGCCTTCAAGCGCGCCAGGAACATCCTGCGCCAGGCCAGGTCCCCGCTGAACGGTTTACCCGACGAGGGTTCTTTTGAAAAGGACGAGGAAAGGGTCCTCTACGGCGAGATACAGGCTATGTCCGGGCGTCTTAAGGCGCACCTTGCCGGCCGCGATTACGCAAAAGGCCTTTCGGAGCTGCTCTCCATCAAGGGCAGTCTGGATAATTTCTTTGACAAGGTGATGGTGATGGCCGAGGACCCGAAGGTGCGCGATAACAGGCTTAACCTTATTAAATCCCTGGTAATGCTGGTCGAGGGCGTGGCGGACCTGTCCCAGCTTCAGTAGCTGTCAGGCCGTCTGAAGCGCATAGCGCCTGATACGGCACAGCCATAGGCTAGTGATGTTCCAGTTGGAAACCCAGCCTGAACCAGACAGGGCAGAGCAGGAGACCGACGGTGATGTTGAGCGCTATCCAGGGCCAGGGCCAGGGAAAGAATACCGGCGGCGGGCTGCCGACCAGGGCGGAGCCGATGCCTATGAGCAGGCAGAACACCGAGATGCCGGCGCTGAACATCGCGCCCAGGGAGAGCAGCAGCCTCCGGGGACCGTTATGGCCGTGGTCCCCGCAAGCCGCCGCGACAGGCTGCCAGAAACCTTTCAGCTTCACGAGTTTATAGAAATGCTCCAGCTGTTCCTTGCTCTCCGGCCCTAAAAAGAAAATGGCCGCCAGTGAAGCCGTCAGCGAAAGGGCGGCCATGATAAGCAGCCGCAGGGCCTGGTCGGGCACCCAGAGCAGCAGCGGCACGGCCGCGATGCCGGAAACGACTATGGCGGCTATCTCCGACCAGGCGTTGACGCGCCACCAGAGCCAGCGCATTATGAGTACCGGGCCCATGCCCGCGCCCAAAAGCAGGCTGGCCTGCCAGGCCTGGTTGATCGAAGAGAGTTTTGTCATGATGAACAGCGCTATGCCGATGAGCATCACGTTGGAGCCGCGGGCCACCCAGACCAGCGCTTTGCCGCCGGGCTCGCGCTTAAGCCAGACCTGGCAGATGATGCGCTTGAAGATATCGTTGGCCCAGTAGGAGGAGCCCCAATTAATGTGGGTGTCCACCGTGGAGGCCAGCGCGGCCAGCATGCCCGTTATCATCAGCCCTTTAACGCCTACGGGCAGCAGTTCCGCCATTCCCCGTACATAGGCGGCTTCGCGGTCCGCCTGTAACAAGTTGCCGACAAGGCCCGTAACGGGAGGGAACAGGACCAGCAGGCCGAGGCCCAGCGGCAGCCAGAGCAGGCTGCGGAACAGGACCTGCGTGGCGGTGAAGACCATCGCGGCCACCTTGGCCTGCTTCTCGTCCCTGCAGGCCATGGAGCGCTGGGCCAGGTAGCCGGTGCCGTCGGAATTGAGCTGTATTATCCACTGCAGGGCGAAAAGCGCCAATACCGCGAAAGTGGCGTTATAGGCGCGGTCCGGCGTAAAGGCGAGTACCTGCGACGCTTGTATTCCTCCCAGCGCGCCCGAGGCCGTAATGACCTGGAGCTTTTCGTGTATGCCGCTTATCCCCCCCGCTTTATTGAACACGATGATGGAAAAAAGCAGGGTGGCGCCCAGCATGATGAAGACCTGCACCACGTCGGTGTCCACCACGCTGCGCAGGCCGCCGGTGGCGGAATAAAAAGTGGTGACCAGCAGTATGGAGAGCACCGAGATGAGGTTATTGGTGGAAAGTATCCAGACATCGGGCGCGTCCGCCGCCGCGGTGGTAAGCATGATCCCCAGCCATTGCACCAGGTGCAGCATGGGCGCGAAGACCCCCGCCGGCAGCCATTCGTTCCAGAGCAGGAAAGGCTCCGCGATGCGGGAAGCCGCGAAGAAGACCCAGGCCAGCACCACGCAGTTGAAGATGGTGCCGAAATAGACGGCCTTGAAGCCGCGCAGCAGCAGGGCCTTGCCTCCGCCGTAGCGGATCTCGGAAAGCTCGGCGTCGGTGATGACATTGGCGCGCCGCCAGTGCGAGGCCAGCACGAATCCCATAAGCAGGAAGGCCAGCGCGTAGATCCACATCTGCCAGAGAAAAAAGATGCCGGAGACGGCTATTATGCCCGTCACCAGCAGCGGCGTGTCAGCGGCGAACTGAGTGGCGGACATGCTGAGCCCCGCCTTCCAGCCGGGCAGGGAGCGGCCCGCCAGGAAATATTCGTTCAGGTTTTTCGAGGCCTGGTCCTTGTTACTGAACCCCGAGTAAACGGAATAGGCTATAAAGGCGAGAATTATCGCTATGTCCAGGCCTGCCATGATCGTACCTCCAGGTAGTGGTTTGCGCTGCGCCGCCGCGGAAAAACTATTATATAACACTTACAAAAAAACTGCAGGGTTATTTAAATTTAACAATACGGGAATTTCCTTAAATTGGACTGATTTCACCGCAGAGGCGCGAGTGGAGCGAAGCGGCACAATTCAACCGTATCAAACAAGTACGCAGAGAGTAAAAGATGAGATGATTGATAGAGAGGATAATCGGGTGTTATGAAGGTTCTCAAGTATAAAGCTTTCTCTGCGTCCTCTGCGTCTCTGCGGTAGATTTTAAAAGTCCGCCCGAAGGGCGTTAATTTATGCCGCCCGGTTGTCAGAAAGGATAGCCTATTTTTATTATGGCGTTCGTTCCTTCGGAACCGCAGGCGAAGTCCACCGTGGTCACCAACTGCGGCCTTATCACCAGCCGCGCCGAGATGCCGGGACCGTATTTCAGGTTACGCCCGCGCAGCTCCGGATATTCATCGAATACCATGCCTATGTCGAGGAACGGCGCTATTTCCATTTCACTGATGAACGTGTAGAGCGGGGCTCTCGCCAGCGTGATGCGTTCCTCTATGTTAAAGACGAATTTACCCCTGCCGGTGAAACGGCCGTCTCCGGCCATGCGCAGGCCGGTGCTTTCCCCCAGCTGCGGCATGGCGTAAAAGGGCAGGGTCTCCCCGCGCTGGAACTGCAGCAGGTAGTGGAGGGCGGTGACGTACCTGCCCTCTTCCTTATAGTTATAGTAGTTCTTAACCTGGAACGAATAGGTCCGGTATTCATAACTGGAACCGAGTTTTTTATTGGAATACATTACCGAAGCGCTGGCATAGGTGCCGATCTTGGGAAGGACCGGGTGGTCGGTGTCGTCGTAGACCAGCGAGAAGCGGTTGGTGTGGAAAGTATGCATCCGGGAAGCTTCGGGGTAAAGGGCGGGAATAAGCTTCTCTAACTGGCCGTCGTCCATGAGGCCTTCGCCTATGCGCTTATCGTAATAGGAGTGGTCAAAGTTTAAAAAGAAAGGTTTGAGCAGGGGCATGTCCAGTATTACCTCTTCTCCCGTCATCTCGAGCGAATCATTGGCCCTGTCCCCCCGCTGCGAGTTTATGCCGAAGCCGTAAAAGGACGGTTTGCCCGTAACCCAGTGCTTGGCCTCGACGCCGAGCCGCATGCCGGTGGAAAAAAGCTGCGGCGTATAATAGTAGACCATCAATTCCCGCTCCACCCTTTCCGACCGGGAGGCCCGGAGGATGAAGAAGCGTTTGTCGTCGGGCAGTATATAGTGCCGGTAGGTGAGCGTGGTGCGCAGGTGCTGATTGTAATTCACGGAGGGCACGATTATGGACCTGATATCGCCGGTCTCCTTGTCCTTTATCGCTATGACGGGCATTATGCCGAAATTGGGGCCGAGGTCCTTGCTGGAGTCGACTACGGGGAAGGTGATGATGGGGCCGCGCGGGGTGTTTATCGTTATCGCGCCCAGGATCTTTGAAAGAGTGCTTCCCTCCTCATGGTAAACGGCGGTGGAGTGCTCTACGGTCTTTAAGATCTCGTCCTTGGTCCTGGGCTCGATCCGTGTTATCTCTTCCTTGGCTTTCGGACCGGGCTTTAAAATACGTTTCTTCTTTAGCGGCTGCGCGTGCGCCGCCGTGCAGCAGAAGAGGAAGGCCAGGAGTAGAGCGGGGAAACTTTTTCGCATGGGGTCAGCCCGTGAAATGCAGGGACTTCACTATTGGCATCTTTCTGCCGCAGCCGAAGGATTTTTCCGTTACTTTCAGGGCCAGGGGGAGCTGCTTGCGCTTGTATTCGTTCAGCTCAACGCGCCGCAGTATCGAGAGCACAAGGGCGCGGCCGAAACCCTTCCGGATTATTTCCGCGGGAGTGCGGTTCTCTTCCAGGTAAAGGCGCAGGATCTCGTCCAATTTCCCGTACGGGGGCAGGTCGTCCTGATCCTTCTGGCCGGGCTTCAGTTCCGCAGTGGGAGGGCGCCTGATGACAGCGCGCGGGATAACATCCCTTTTGCGGTTCAGAAAGGCGGCCAGCCTGTACACCTCCGTCTTGAAAAGGTCGGCTATCGGCGCAAGAGCCCCTGCCGTGTCGCCGTAGAGGGTGCAATAGCCCATGGCTATCTCGGATTTGTTCCCGGTGGCCAGCGCCAGCCAGTTGTTGGCGTTGGCTAGCGCCATGAGTATGGTGCCGCGCGCCCGGGACTGCAGGTTCTGCATCGTAAGGTCCACTCCCCGTCCGCTCCCCGCCTTCAAGCCCGACAGGAAAGAGGCGTAGATGTTCTTTATCGGCACGGTCATGATGTTTATGCCTAAGCTGCGTGCGAGTTTAAGCGCGTCCCCGCCGCTGCGGGCCGAGGTGTACTGCGACGGCATCAGTACGCCGGTGACGTTCTCCGGCCCGAGCGCTTGGGCCGCCAGGGCCGCCACTACGGCGGAATCTATTCCCCCGCTCAGGCCGAGTACGGCCTTTTTAAATCCCAGCTTGTGAAAATAGTCGCGTATGCCCAGCGTCAGCGCGGAGGCCGTCTCGCCCGCCTCGTCGTGAGCGGGGCCGGCGCCTGCGCGGCGGTCCATTTCCGTATCGACGAGCAGCAGGTCTTCCCCGAACGCTTTCGCGCGCGCGGTGACGCCGCCCGACGGTGAGAGCGCGAAACTGTTGCCGTCGAAGATAAGCTCGTCATTGGCGCCAGCCTGGTTGACGTAGATTATCTGCGCGCGCAGTTTCCGGGCGAGGGCGGATAGTATGGCCCGGCGGCGCGCGCCTTTGCCCCTGTAAAAAGGCGACGCGGATATGTTTATCACTATGGACGCTTTCCCCGAGCGGAGGGCCGCGACGGGGTTGTTGCGGTAAAGCAGCCTGCCGGGAAGCAGGCTGGTCCCGGCCCAGATATCCTCGCAGATAGTGAGGCCTATAACGGTCCCCCTGAACCTGAAAGGTTTGTTTTCCCGCGCCGGTTTGAAATACCGCGCTTCGTCGAAAATATCGTAGGTGGGCAGCAGCGACTTGTGCCGCCTGACCGCAATTTTTCCCCCGTCCAGCAGCGCTATCGAGTTGAGCAGCGCCTTGCCTTTCTTCCCGGGATTGCGGTCAACATAGCCTACGGCCAGGGCGGTTTTGAGCTTAAGACCGGCCAGCCGGCGCAAGGCCGCTAGATTGGCGTCGATAAAATCTTTTTTTTCCACCAGGTCCAGCGGCGGGTAACCCGTAAGGGCCAGCTCCGGAAAGACGGTCAGTTCGGCGCCGAGAGCCTGTGCCCTGCGGGCGAACGACTCTATCAGCGCGGCATTGCCGGCTATGTCCCCTACCTTCGGGTTTGTCTGTGCGATGGCTATTTTCATGCTTAGCGTGCAACGCTAACTGCAAGTATAGGAAATTACGTCAATAGCGTGCCAATGCAGCGTCAAGCTCCGCCGGAGGTCTTTTCAAATTGCTGCTCATTGCCGTGCTGGCGGGTACTTTACGCGGGGAGTTAAGCCTTGCTGCCGGTGTTATGGAGCTTCCCCGGGCTGCGGGCGGAGAAGGGGCGGGCCGGTTCCGGCCGTGAGCAAGGAGAGTTCTTTGAGCGCGTTTACGTGCGCGGGATTCAGCTCGAGGGTCTTTTCCAGCAGGGCGGTCATTTCTTTTTCTTTTCCCAGCAGGCGGTGGAGTACGGCCAGGTTATAATAGCCGTTGTCGTAGGAGGGAGCCAGTTCCAGGGCGCGGCGCAGTTCCGTTTCGGCCTCTTTGAGGCGTCCCCTGTCCAGGTAGAGGACCCCGAGGTTGCAGTGCGCCAGGGGGCCTTCCGGGTCAAGCGCGATGGCGGTGCTGTATTCCTTTTCAGCCGGACCGTAGAGGCGCGCCATGTAATACATGATCCCCAGGTTGCGGTGCGTCAGCGGTGAGCCCGGGGAGGTGGCCGCCGCGTTTCCCCAGAACTTCAGCCGGTCCTCGAAATTTACTACGTGCCGCGCGGTAACGCAGGCCAGCAGCGCCAGCGCGGCCAGCCCCGCGGCGCCCGCCCGCGGGCCGGCGCCTGCGGGGAATTTTGCCGGTGCCATTTCCATGAAGACCAGGAGAAGGCCCGCCAGGGGGATATACAGCCGGTGTTCGAACATGAAATCCTCCATGGTCGGGGAGTTCATTATCAGCGAGGGCAGCAGGAATAATGCAAACCAGCAGAAGCCGAAAACGACCATCATCCTGTTCCTCGGGCGGCGCAATATCAGCGCGCAAACTATCGCGCCCGCGGCCAGGAAGCCGAAAACGGAAGTGGTATCGCGCAGCGCGGGCATTACCGAGAGATTGAGCGGCAGCAGCGCCTTGCCCGTGTATTGCAGGAATGCCGGCAGGTTGGTCCAGACGGAACGGGCCATGGCTTCCGGAGGAAGCCCCGGTATCCCCAGCACCGAGGAGCGCAGCGCATGCCAGAGGGCAAGCATGGCCAGCCAGCCGGCCAGTTCCGGCATAAGCGCCGAAAAAGGGCGTTTCGGCCGGAGCAGCAAAGCGTAGAGGAGGAATGCCGCGGGAATTACCGCCGCCGCCTCCTTGGTCAGCAGGGCAAGCCCGAAGAAGAAGAGATGCAGCGCATAGGCCGCCCATTTCCCGGGGTCCCCGGAAAGGAAGCGGATGAACTGCGTGAAAGAGAGGAACACGAAGACGGCGGCCAGGGAGTCGTTTCGGCCCGGCACCCAGGCCACGGCCTGGCTCAGCGCCGGGTGCACGGTGAAGAGCAGGGCCGAGAAAAACGAGAGCCCTTTGCCGTAATCCAGGCGCAGGAACAGCCGAAAGAGCAGTATGGCGGCGGCCAGGTGTATCAATATGCTGCTCAGGTGGTAAAAGAAGGGCAGCGTCCCGCCTATATGCGCGTCCAAAGCCAGCGAAAGGGTCAGGAGCGGGCGGTAGAAAGCGCCGCCGGAGGAGAAAAAAACGTCGTGGCTGAAAGCCCGGGGAATAATAGCCCAGGTCTTCAGGTTCCGGATATTATCGAGTATCAGCGCATTGTCGTCAAGGTAGGTGAAGCCGAAAGAAAGCGCCCGGCTGTACAGCAGGAATCCCGCGGAGAGGATCCACGCATAAGGGCGCCAGGTCCCGAGAAAGAGCTCTTCGATCCGGCGTATCCGCGGCGCATTGTCCATTATGCTGAAAATTACCATATTCTCCGTGGTGTTGCAAATTTATCCCCCTGCCGGATGGTTGTGCCGCTCCGGGCCAATATGATATCATCGCAAAGTAGTGAAATCCTGCTCCTGGAGGGCGGGAAAAGAACCGATGACGGTCATGGAGGATAGGCAGCACAATGTTAAACGTATCAATGAAGAGTATGCTTGAAGCGGGGGTGCATTTCGGGCATCAGACCCACAGGTGGAACCCTAAAATGGCGCGCTATATATTCGGCGAGCGCAACGGCATTCATATACTGGACCTGCAAAAGACGGTTAAGGAAATAAAGAAAGCCTATGCTTTCATGAAGGACAGCGCCAAACAGGGCAAGACCTTCCTGTTCGTCGGCACGAAAAAGCAGGCCAAGGATATAATCCGCGAGGAGGCCCTCAGGTCCGACGTTTCCTGCGTTTACGAGAAGTGGCTGGGCGGTACTCTTACCAATTTTGAGACGCTGCGCAAGTCGCTGAAGCGCCTTGAGGAACTTGAGAAGTTCGAGGCGGACGGCCTTTTCAAGGTGATGTCCAAAAAAGAGGTTTCCCGCCTCTCCAAGGAAAAAGGGCGCCTTGTAAAGCTTTTGAGCGGTATCCGCAATCTGCGCAACCTCCCGGATGTCGTGTTCATAGTGGACCCGATACAGGAAGGCAATGCGCTGCGCGAGGCGCTCAAGCTAGGCATTCCCGTTGTGGGCGTCTGCGATACCAACTGCGACCCCGATATGATCGACTGGCCGGTGCCGGGCAACGACGACGCCGCACGCGCTATAAGGCTTTTTTGCGCGACGATGGCCGACGCCGTGGTGGACGGCCGCGCCGAGGCGGAAGCGGAGAAAGCCGCCGCGCATCAACAGGCGCAGGATGCCGCCGCAGTAGCCGCCGGAGAAGAGCAGCAGGCCGAGGCCGGCGACGTGGTGTATTCCTCCCCGGAAGAGGCGGCCCCCGAAGCCGCTCCTGAGGCCGCTCCTGAGGTCGAGGCCGAACCCGGCCCCGCCCCCGAAACGGTAAAGACCGAGGAATAAGTTCTTTTGTCCGGAAACGGGGGCGCGGCTGTTCACGCCGGCCCCCGTTTTTTTAAAAGTAATCGGCAGTTACATTCAAGGAGAAGGACCATGGCGGCAATAACCAGCGAGCAGGTGAAAAATCTCAGGACCCAGACGGGCGCGGGCATAATGGACTGCAAGAGCGCCCTCAATGAATCTTCCGGCGACCTTGCCAAGGCGGTGGAGATACTCAGGAAGAAGGGCCTGGCGGGGCTGGCCAAGCGCGCCGGCCGCGCCATGAAAGAAGGTATTGTGGCGGTCGGGACCTCCCCGGACGGGAAAGCCGCTTCTTTCCTGGAAATAAACTGCGAGACCGATTTCGTGGCCAAGAACCCCGGCGTGGCCGGTTTTGCCGCTGCGCTCGCGGGGGAAATGCTTTCCAACGCTTCCCTGGAAAAACCGGAAGAGAGCGGGGAAGCCAAAGAGCGCCTTCAGGCCCTGGCCATGAAGACCGGAGAGAATATGCAGATACGCCGCGGAGTGGTTTACCATACCGGGGTCGATTCAGCCGCTAATTTCTACATCCATTCCGATAACCGCAAGGGCGCGCTGGTGGAGATAGGTTTTGACGGGGACCTGGCCGCCGCACGGACCGAACTGGAGGGCCTGGCCCGGGAGCTGGCGATGCAGAGCGTGGCGATGGGGCCCAAGTACCTGCGCCGGGAGGATGTGCCGGCGGAGATCGTCGAGAAGGAGCGCGAGATATACCGCGCTAAGATGGAAAAGGACGAAGTGGACGCCAAGGCCCTGGCCGCCGAGACCGGCAAGACGCACAAACCCAAACCCCCGGAAGCCGTGGTCAAGATGCTGGAAGGCCGCGTAAATAAATTCTTCCAGGAGTTCTGCCTGCTGGAACAGGCTTCGATACGCGATTCAAAGGTGACGATCTCCCAGGTGGTTAAGAACGTCTCCGCCAAGCTGGGCGGCAATGTTACGGTGAAGCGCTTTAGCTGTTTTATCGTCGGGGTGGAATAACTGTCGTGAACGCCGCCGCGGCCCCCCCCGGCGGCGTACTTCGCGGTCCGCAGCAGGAGGTTTATGTACAAGCGTGTGCTTCTTAAACTTTCCGGAGAGGCGCTGGGAGCTCCCGGCGACAGCCGCTCCATAAATCCCCCCTCCCTCACCTACATAGCCAAAGAAACCGCCAAAGGCGTGCGTAAGGGCGTAAGCCTGGCCATAGTTATAGGCGGCGGCAATATCTGGCGCGGCGCGCGCGACGGCCACGGCATGATAGACCGCGTGACTTCCGACAATATGGGGATGCTCGCCACGATCATAAACGCTATGGCGCTGCAGTCCGCCCTGGAGCACGAGGGCGTTTCCACGCGGGTGCAGACCTCCATTGAGATCTCCCGCCTTGCGGAGCCGTTTATCCGCCGCCGCGCCATGCGTCACCTTGAAAAAGGCCGCGTCGTTATTTTCGCCGGCGGCACCGGCAACCCTTATTTTACCACCGATACCGCCGCCGCGCTCCGCGCCGCCGAAGTGAACGCCGACGTGATCTTCAAAGCCACGCAGGTGGACGGCGTGTACACCGGCGACCCCAAGAAAGACCCGCGGGCGAAGCTCATAAAGGACATCACGTACATGGCCGCGATAAGCAAGGGCCTGAAGTTCATGGACGCCAGCGCGCTGACGCTCTGCATGGAGAACAATATCCCGATACTTGTGTTCGACCTGCACGTGCCCGGCAATATCCGCAAGGCGCTTTCCGGGGAAAAAGTGGGGACCCTGATACATCATGCCTGACAAGATCGAGCTTGCCATCGAGCGGCATATTCAAGCGGCGCAAGCCCTGGCCGCGGATAGTTCCTCGCTTAAAAGAATAGCCGATGCGCTGGCCAAAACCGTCCTCTCCGGCGGGAAGATACTTATCTGCGGCAACGGCGGTTCCGCTGCCGACAGCCAGCATATCGCCGGCGAGTTCGTGGGCCGCTTTAAAAAGGAACGACGCGCCATCGCCTGCGCCGCGCTTTCCACGGATACCTCGATACTGACCTGCATCGGCAACGATTACGGTTTTGACCGCGTCTTCGAGCGCCAGGTGGAGGCCCTCGGCCGCAAGGGCGACGCGCTTATCGCTATTTCCACGTCGGGCTCCAGCGCCAATGTGCTGAAGGCGGCAAAAATGGCCCGGGAGCTTGGCATGCTTACGGTCGGTTTCCTGGGCGGCGGCGGCGGCCCCATCCTGGAATGCTGCGATCTCGCTTTCCTCGCGCCGGAAACGGATACTCCGCGCGTACAGGAAATGCATATCCTTGCCGCGCATATAATCTGCGAGCTGGTGGAGGACGCGGTAGCCGCGGCCTGAGCCCTTCCCTTGCGGGTTTCCGCCCGCCCGGGTAAAATATAATATAATCATAACCGCGGGAGCATAGCCGCCGCAGGCGCAGGAGGTTTTTTTATGGCAGAATCGTCCATGGCTGATATTATCGCCGAATCCGAGATGGAGATGCTGGAAAAGGCGGAAAAATTCAAGCGCGAATTGACTTCCCTGCGTACCGGCAGGGCAAATCCGCAGCTGCTTGACAATGTTTATGTAGAGTATTACGGCGCGCGTGTGCCCCTTAAGCAGATCGCCGCGGTCTCCATTCCGGAGCCGCGCACCCTTGAGGTGCGCCCCTGGGACGCGGGCGCCGTGGACGCCGTGGAGGCGGAACTCAGGAAAATGGATTTCGGTTCCTCCCCCTCGCGCAATGCCGGGGTGATACGCATCAACCTTCCCCCGATGACCGAGGACCAGCGCAAGAAGATGGTGAAAGTGGTAAGCAGCATGGGAGAGGAAGCGCGCGTAAACATGCGCAATGTCCGACGGGAAACGCTTGAGAAGTTCAAAAAAGCGCAGAAGGCGGGTGAAATTACCGAAGACGACCTGGAGCGCTGCGAGGTGACGGTGCAGAAACTTACCGATACCTATGTGAAGGGCGTGGACGATACCGTCGCCTTAAAGGAAAAAGAACTCCTGACCGTCTGATGCCGCAAACGCGCAACGCATATCCGGCCTCCCTGCCCGTCCACGTGGCCGTAATCATGGACGGCAACAGGCGTTGGGCGCGCAAGCGCGGCCTCCCCTCCCTGGCCGGGCATAAGGCCGGCGTCGATTCCGTACACGCCGTAGTGCGCGCGGCCAGCCGCGCCGGCATAAAAGTCCTTTCCATCTACGCTTTTTCCACCGAGAACTGGAAGCGCTCGAAGCTGGAAGTGAAGGCGCTGATGTTCCTGCTCAAAAGGACCATAGTATCGTACGCGGACGAGCTGGAGAAAGAAGGGATACGCCTGGTGCTGAGCGGGCGCATAGACGAGCTCCCCGGCGCGGCGCGAGGGGCGCTGCGCGCCGCCGAGGCGCGCCTGTCCGCCAATAAGGGGATGGTCCTCAATATAGCGCTGAACTATGGCGGCCGGCAGGAAATAGTGGACGCGGCCAACAAGGCGCTGGCGGCCGGTATAACGAAGCTGGACGAAAAGACCTTCGCGTCCCTGCTTTATTCCCCCGGGCTTCCGGACCCGGACCTGCTGATCCGCACTTCGGGGGAATTGCGTATTTCCAATTTTCTTCTCTGGCAGACGGCCTACGCGGAGTTCTACGTGACCGAGACACTGTGGCCGGATTTCCGGGAGGATGAATTCATGAAAGCCCTGCTGTCTTACCGGGAGAGGGAAAGAAGGAAAGGTACCTGATGCTTCTGCCCAGAGTTCTGACCGCGCTGTTCGGTATCCCTATAGTCATCCTGCTGGTGCGTTCCGGCGGGGCCGCCTATGCGGTCTTCATCCTTACGATAATAGCGCTTTCTTTGCGCGAATACGCTACCCTGATGAGGCTGGGGGCCAAGCCCGTGCAGGCCCCGGCGCTCTATCTCTTCGGGCTGCTGCTGCCCGCGGCGCTTTATTTCGACTTTTACTGCGCCGCCCAGGCCGGCGGGGACAACTATGCCGGTTTTTTCCTGGCGCTTACGGTTATAGGCGTGACGACCTTTGAACTGTTCTATGCGAAGAAATATCTTGAACGCATCGGGCTGACGCTGCTCGGGATCTTCATGATCTCGTGGTGCCTGTTCCACCTTATCGCCATACGCGGGCTTAAACCCGACGGGATGGCGCTCACCTTTCTGCTGCTGATAACCGTCTGGGCAATGGACACGGCCGCCTACTTCTTCGGCAAGTCCCTGGGCAGGCGCCAGCTTTCATCCATAAGTCCTAAGAAGACCTGGGAGGGCGCGGTTGCCGGGTTCATAGCGGCGGTGGGCACCGCGGTGTGGCTTGCCAGGCTTTTCAATGCCCCGGTCACACCGGCTTTCGCGGCGGGCGCGGGTGTGCTTATCGGGATCTTCGGCCAGGTTTCCGATATCACGGAATCGATGATCAAAAGGGCGGTGGGGGCAAAAGATTCTTCCAGCCTGCTGCCCGGCCACGGCGGGGTGCTTGACCGCTTCGATTCGTATATTTTCCTGGCCCCCATAATTTACTATTACGCGGTGTTCACCAGGTAGAGCTGCAAATGAAGAACGTCGTAATACTCGGCTCCAGCGGTTCAATAGGCCTGAACGCGGTCCGCGCTATAAAGAAGCTCGGACCGGGCTGGCGCGTGCTCGGCCTGGCCGTGAATTCCAATCTGAAAGAACTGCGCAGGCAGCTGCGCGAACTGCGCCCCGCCCATGCCGCGGTCTTTGATTACGGGGCGTGGAAGGAATTCCGCTCGGAAGTCCCGCGCGGGGTAAAGCTGCTGCCGCCCGGGGTGGAAGGTCTTGCGGTGCTGGCCTCTCTTAAAGAGGCGGACGTGGTGCTCAATTCCGTGTCCGGCGCCGTAGGGCTCACGCCGCTGCTGGCGGCCATACGCGCTTCCAAGCAGATAGCGCTTGCCAACAAGGAGCCTATGGTGATGGCCGGCGCGCTGCTGATGAAAGAGGCCCGGCGCTGGGAGGCCAGTATAATCCCCGTTGATTCCGAGCCTTCGGCCATCTTCCAGTGCCTGGCCGGGCTGAAGCCGGGGCAGTATGATACCGGGGTTTCAAGGGTTTTTCTTACCGCTTCCGGCGGACCTTTCTATGGGAAAAAAGGTTCGCTTTCACGCGTGACCCCGGCCCAGGCGCTGAAACATCCGCGCTGGCGCATGGGACCCAAGATCAGCGTGGATTCAGCCACGCTGATGAACAAAGGGTTGGAGGCTATAGAGATACAGAACCTGTTCTCGCTGCGCGCGGGTAAGATACAGGTGCTGATACATCCGCAGTCCGTGCTGCATTCGGGCGTTGAGTTCACGGACGGCTCGGTGCTGGCGCAGTTGTCGGACCCGGACATGAAACTGCCTATACAGTATGCCCTCACCTGGCCGGAGCGCGCGCGGTCACTGGCCGCGCCGCTGGACCTCATCAAGCTTTCGAGGCTGGATTTTTATGAACCGGATCTCAGGCGTTTCCCGTGCCTGGGGCTTGCGCTGGACTCGGCGCGCCGGGGCGGTATTTTCCCGGCGGCGCTGAACGCCGCCAACGAGGTGGCAGTGGCGCGCTTTCTCGCGGGGGAAATCAGGTTCACGGATATCGCCTTTGTAGTCGAGCGCGTGCTGGCGCGCTGCAGTTCCGGTGTCAGGCTGACCCTGGCCGGCGCGGTGGAGACGGACGGCTGGGCGCGGCAGAAAGCCGCCGAAACGGCGGTAATAAAGAGGTAGAAATGATCACATCTATACTGGCGGTTCTTTTCACTTTCGGGCTTGTCATTTTCCTGCATGAGTTCGGGCACTTTCTCTTTTGCAAGCTCTCGGGTATAAAAGTGGAGGCTTTCTCGTTCGGCTTCGGGAAGGAACTATACGGGAGGACCAGCGGCCCCACCCGCTATTCCATACGCGCCATTCCGCTGGGCGGCTATGTTAAGCCCGCGGGCGAATCGCTTGACGAGGTTTCCGGCGCCCCCGA
>Ga0066637_10000383_pt1 | contig 26489 bp, 29 predicted proteins | sample CryGeyCG2014_020_FD_62737 | JGI IMG/M metagenome (GOLD analysis project Ga0066637, IMG submission 62737) | Groundwater microbial communities from aquifer - Crystal Geyser CG08_land_8/20/14_0.20 | ecosystem: Environmental > Aquatic > Deep subsurface > Groundwater | place: USA: Utah: Grand County...
TTTGTAGTGGCTTAAATTCTTGGCCCTTAACATTACGCTACAGCCACGATCTTAATTTAAGCCATACTAAACCATTATCTTTTCAAGATTACTTTTACAGGTATTATAAGACATTACCTAGCTCAATTGGCGGAGCAGGACACTCTTAATTAGAAACCTTCCAAATATCCAACCTGTTTCAAATCAATCAAATACATCATTAGCAAGTAGTTACAAGAAATCTTGGTAGTGTAAGAATTAGTAAAAATTGGTAAGAATTAGACCAAGACTGCAGGAAATTTGCAGGAAATTTGGTTTAGCCAGTTTAATACTAATAGTTATGTAATAATGTATTTTCGGTAAGGAGGATCATAAAAATGATTCCCATGGGTATATCACCTACAGAAGCAGCGTTTGAAGTTGTTGGTTTGGTCAACGCCAAGTCAATAATAGATTTTCTGTTTTTTGAGACCCAGATAGGAGCAGTTGTCTTTCTTATTGGAATGTTGACCGCTTTGTGGAGATCAGTCAAGGAAACAGATTTTTCAGTTTTATGGAGCTATTTAATGATGTTTTGTATTCTTCTGTTTATTTTTATTAAACCTATGACGGGACTTGAAGATGCTACTTCTACCATGGAAGCAGCTGGCTGGAAAGGCACCAGTACTCAGGAGGCTTTGAAAGATATTTTTATTGATACCGGTAAAGCTCGAGCAAGCTCTCTAGGACTTGTTTTGATAAGCCAGGGTTATAATGCCATTGTCTATGGTACGGTAAGCGCTATTACCAAGGTTACTCAGCAGAAGGATTTTAACTATTTAAACAATCCTTTTATCATAAATAAGGTGTCTTTGTACTTACGGCATTTTAGCAGCGAAGGCATCAAGAAAGATAATGCCTTAAGAAAAGAGCTCGAAGATTTCCTTAAAAACGACTACCCGCAGACCTTAGGGAGAATGATTAATAACGGTAAGACTCAAGTAGCTATAACCAAGAAATGGTGGCCGGGGGATGAAGAGGTCATAACGAACTATGATTTGGATCAGAGGAAACGCTGGGAAGCTCTTGATTTAAGGCTAACTGACTATATCAAAACAGAAATAGGCAAATTAGGCGCTAAGGGCCCATTTACTGACCTTTTCATAGACTACAAAGCAATAAAGATAAAGCTTCTTGCAGGACACGCTGAGAAGGCAGCTACGGATATAGTCTCGAATATGACCGGCTACGGTATAGAACCTAAGAGTGCCAGCTTAAGCTGGATAATGAGGCAGCCAGCCAGCTTGCTGGCTTATGCTTCATCGTTTGTAGGGCAGTTCTTTTCAACCACCTTGTCTGAGTTTATGATTAAAGCTCTGCCGTACTTACAGGGTTACGCGGTAATGATTATCTATAGTTTATTTCCTTTTACTTTGTTGTTGTGTCTTTTATTCGGAACTTTTAGTATTTTAAAGGAGTATTTTATCTATCTTTTTTGGGTTAAATCATGGGTGATTATATGGGCTCTTATTCATTATGCAGCTGTTTACATGTCTACCTTGCAAGCAAAGCTGGGTTCAGGGACCAGTTCCTGGTTTTTTGAGAAGCCTTATTTTAATACGATTACCGGGGTGCTTTTGGTTATGTCTCCAGGGATAGCCTGGTTTATGACTAAAGGGGTATTATCCGGCATAGGAGAAGCAGCAACAGCACTGACTCTTCACGCGGACAAGGGAATGGGCAAAATAGGCTCTAAAATAGGAGTTTAGATGGATAAATTAATGCACAATTTAATTCTTAAAAAACTAGCAGCTAGATGCGAATTTCCTAAATTTGATTGCGTGAATTATCTTGAGAATAATTTTTTAAGTATGTTTAATACCCCCAAGCACTTAAAGCTAATTGCGGGCGGTATGCCTTCGGGTGATTTCGTCAACAACCCTCTCGAAGGCTACCGCACGCTCGTTACAAACAAAATCACCCAAACCCAACCCACAACCAAAAACCCACAAGGGCAGGGCGGGGCAAGAAAGGCAGGAGTATGAAAAGAGGAAGATTAACAAAAGAAGAACAAATACGCAGAATCAAATTATTACTCATCTTTATCTATACCTTTCGGTACGCAACACGAAAGCAATTAGAGATGTTTATCCAGGTGGTAATGAATCTATCTTTTACGCGTTGGCTTATAGATTATTCTTTTAGTGAAGGATTTATCAGCGCTTACTATGAGCCTTTATTTAAGACAAAAATCTACTATTTAACCTATAAAGGCAAGGAAATGATCTGCGATCAGGCTATGGTTGAGCATTACTATTTTGAGAAGAGCCATGCCGGGTTAAACACCTTTATTCATCACAATAATATGATAGAGACTTTTATGTTTCTTAAAAGCCATCTAGATATTAAAGAATGGGTATGCGAGTGGGACATAAGGAGAGGGAAAAGCTCCGGGGAAAAAATTCCCGATGGTTTAATCATACTTAAGGATGGAATGAATGTGGCTTTGGAAGTAGAAACCCGGTATAAAAAGCTGGGCATTTTAAGGAACTTCGTTAAGAGATACCGTTACGATATCGAAAAGATTTCTAGGTATCACTGCGTTTTGGTAGTTGCTTCAAGCAGGTTTAATTATGACGGCTTAAGGATGAGGATGTATAATCTTGCTCCGGAATTTTGCTCAAAAGCTTTTATTCTGGCTGATTTGGGGATGCTTGAGCTGGGAATGTGTTTTTACCAAGGGAAATTAATTCACCTGGAAGAAGCGATCGGATTATTAAAAATGGGAGGACAAAGTCATGGACAAGCCCTTTAGTTTAAAAAGACTGTTTATAATTATATTGCTACTGCTTCCGCTTATCTACATCGGGTTTGGCTGGTACATTGGTCTAAACTACGGTAGAAAGGGTGTTATTTTGGGGCCCTATACGGATATTCCTGTGGAAATGAAGGATAGCCTTTTAGGTTCATCTCTTAGTGAGATTTCAGGCAGCAATGCGCTTGTGATGGTTGTCCGGTCAGGAGCGGTCAATAAATCTAAACAAGACTCAACCTATTTTAAGATAACCGGCTATTTTGAGATTCCTGGAACCTGGAATTTTGATTTTACGCCTTCTGATGCTGATTCTAGTTTTAAAGAGACCTTTGCTCTAACTGGAAGCTATTCCCGCGCCATGGCCCATGAGCTAAAGAATTCTAAGCGTAGATTGGGAAGCATGTCAGTAAGCCATCTTAATGATTTTCTTAAAGCAACCGGCAGGATCAAGGAGATGGAAAAGTTAAAGCCCTATCTTTTTCTTGCAAGGCTGGAAGAGAAGTATCCTTGGGCCTACTCAGACACAGTGCTTTTATCCAGGGCAATGGGAAATATCTTTAAAGATAATATGCTTCCTTACGACATATTAGGTTTGGTAGGTATAGTAATTTTCTTTATCGCTTTAGCGACAAGAGGCTTTTGGCTATGGGGATATTACTTATTCTGGGTATTTGCTTACTGGTTTGGCAGGATTGGATATCACGATATAAATCTAGCCTTTGCTAATGACGGTAATCAGGTAGTCCTCTGGAGTTTTTGGAACGGTTTTATAGTTAAGGAAGGTAGGTTATTTTTGCTGATTGCCGCAGGATTATATGTTATCAGTTTTGTGGTCTTGGCTATTGTGTATGTGTTCAAGCATATCTTGCCGCGCAAAAAACGCGAGCTTGAGGATTTCTTCAAAATCGACAAAGACACTTTAAAGAGAAAAGAACTCTCCATTGAAACTGTCGAGTTTAAAAAAGTGCATTACGATATTAATAAGAAGTTAAGCCAGTATAGCAAAACAGACAAGTATTTTTTGGCTGTCTCAGATAATAAACAGGATATTGTTGTTGAGGAAAGCACGCTTAACCGCCACCTGCACGTATTAGGGCCTACAGGAGGCGGAAAAACTTCTTTAGTAATACTTCCTTTAAGCATGCAGGCGATAGCAAAAGGAAGGGGATGTTGTTTTATTGACTTTAAGGGCGATGATGTTTTTAAGAAGTACGTTCAGCAGCGGGCGAAAGAAAAAGGCAGGAAGTTCTATTATTTCAGTATTGACCCCAATGAGCCGTCAGTAGGATATAATCCGCTGTCTTCAGGCGATATCCATTCTAAGGTAGACAGGATTATGACTGCGCTGGAACTGATTTATCATGGCCCGGCAGGTTTTTACTCTAACGTGCAGGCGATGACTTTTGTTGAATTATTAAAAGAAATGGTTCAGGGAAAGAAAGAGTTAAACTTTCTTTCAGTTAAGGACGCTTTGGAGGATCCCAGCTTCTTAGAGAGAACGGATGTAAGCGCCCAGGAAGTTAAGGGCCTTTTGGCAGCAATTTCCTGGATTGCAGGAATTGAAGTAATAAACCGGGATGAGCTGGATTTAGCTAAAGTGATCAAGAATGGGGATGTGGTATTTTTTGCTCTAAAAAGTCAGGTGAATACGCGCTTAGCTGAGGCAATAGGAAAAATGCTTATCATTGATCTTAAGTCTCAGGCTGTATCACGCAAGGAAACTGATCCGCCCTACTTTATCTTTATTGATGAATTTCAGAATTTAGCCTGCTCGCATTTTGTAGATGTAATCTCAAAGGTAAGGAGCGCTAATTTTTGTCTTGTTTTGTCTAATCAGTCGCGGGGAAACTTATCCAATGTATCGCCAGCCTTTGAAAACGCCATTTTTACCAATTCCGCAACCAAGGTAATTTTCATGCAGGAGGACCCCTTTGATGCGAAGTTCTGGTCAGATAAAACAGGACAGACCACCTATCAGGACAAAAGCGTATTTCAGGTTGATAACATAACTACTGATAAGATAGGCGCAAAGTTTGACGGGCTAAGATCTGCCCAGGGTAATATCCGGACTGCTACTAAAAACTACATTTCAGAGAATGTGTTTTTAAGGCTGCCCTTTTCTAAATCCGTTATTTTTTCAAGAGGAAAGCTTACAGTAATAGCTAATCATGAATTTTTGTTTGATAAGACAGAAAGGGATAGGCTTATTTCAAGTCCGTTTGAATATAATGAGAAACAAGCTACATAAAATGAGAGGAGGGAAAAAATATGTACAGAGATATTAATAGAAAGAGGTTTATGCTAAAGATCTTTGGGGTTTTATGTTTAGTCCTTGGGCTTTCGATGATGGTTGCGCCTTATGTTTTGGCGGACATAGATACTTCCCAACAACAGCAGGTAGTAGGAGATTTTGCCACTTTTATAATCAATATACTTACCGGGCCCGTGTCAAGAATCCTAGGGGCTATACTGCTTATTGCTGGAGTAATGGCGCTTCTAAATGGAAAACAGGGGGTAGCTATTGCCTGCGGTTTTGGGTTTATGATTCTTATGTTTATACCCAAGATATTGGAGGGATTGTTTAAACAATAATGAGAAAATGCCTGCGCACCATTGATAAACCTCTGCTTCTCTTTGGCCTTGAGCCTGAAGATATAGGGATATTAGCCCTAGCCTGCGGCTCTATGATACTTTTTTTTGATACCTTTTACGCAGGCCTTGTATTCTTTGGAGGCTGGATGTTTTTAAGGTTGATAAAACAAGGTAAGCCTCAGGGCTATATTACGCACATATTTTATAAACACGGAATTCGGATAAAAGGGTTGATTGATCCGCCAAAAATAGTCAACCGGTATTCGGTTTTTAGGAGAGAGGATTAAAAATGCAGATGCAGAATTTCACAATGCTAGAACTCTTATTAATAGTTTTAATCTTTGCCCTTTACTTTTTGCCGACTTTTATTGCGTTCTTAAGGCACCATAAAAATAAGCTGGCGATATTTTTATTAAATCTCTTTTTGGGATGGACTATCTTAGGGTGGGTGGTTTCTTTGGTATGGTCGGTAATAAAGTAAATGCTGTAAGAGACATAAGGGATTCAAAAGATTTACAAAAAATCTTGACAACTTTAAATTATAGTGTATATTGACTTTTGAAAGTTAAAATTTAGAAGTTAGAAGTACAACAGTCCTATTTGAAGAACAAAGGGGCTGGTGTTTCTGAGGAAAATCTCAGGAATGCCAGCCCTTTTTTATTTGCCATGAATGATTTTAAACCTGAAAAAGTAAAGCGCACCGGTTTTGTTGAGAAATGGGCTCATGCCGAACAAACATCTGCCTTTTTGGGGATCAGCTTTTATGCTGTGATTGTATTTTGCATAGTTTTACTGGTTACGTTATTTAAGGTATCCACAAAGCCTCAGTCCATTTATTACATTCCAAGCGCCCAGGAAGCAGGCATTGCCTATCCAAACCGCATAGATAAAGCAGTGGTATGCGGTTTTGCCTCAAGCTGGCTTTTAAACCGCAATAACTTTACACCTCTCACAGTTAAGGATACTTATCAAAGAGCAATGCGTTATATGGCGCCGGGGCTACTTTCCAGGACAAAGGCAAGCCTCGAAGATGAAATATCAAGAGTTACGCGTGATAACATCTCCTCGTTATTTTCCCTGAGCAAAGACCCTGAATCGGAAAACTCAGGCACGGATTTTAAGGTAACACTCATTGGAGAAAAGATTATTTTCATGGGTAAAGAAAAACTGGATGACCGTATCCTTCGTTACACTATGACTTTGCAAAGAATTCCGCCTATTGAGACTAATCCTTACGGCCTGGTGATAGCGGGAGTAAAACAGGAAGAGGTAGAGCCATAATGAAATTATTTAAAAAGTTTTTTATCTTAATGATCGTTTCCGGGCTGTTTCTTACAGGACAGGCCAATGCTTCAAGTGCATCAGATTATAGCGATGAGATTCCCTTAAGGTTAAAAACAGGAATGATTACAGAAGCGGAATTCCCGGACAAAATTGCCAATGTCACAAAAAGCGTCGCAAGCGAAATTTTACAGATCGAAACGCTTGGAAACAGGATTTTCTTATTACCCAGAGAAAGCTTTAACTCTCGGCTTTACGTAGTTACCCAGGATAACGTTTCCTATTGTTTGCATTTAATTATGGATGAGTTCGAAGCTCCCACCCGCATAAAAATTAATAAGCCTCACCAGCAAACAAACGAAGAGCAGAGTAAGGACACGGCAAATACGGTTAAACTAATAAAAGCGCTTCTTATCGGCAGGCAGCCGGCAGGTGCGATCAGTTCAAAGTTGCATCCTCAAGAGATCTTTAATAACGGAAAATTCCGCGTCATTATAGATGAGGTTTATGAGCTTGTCGGCGGTACAAAAGCCTTTGTTTTGACTTTTGAGAACCTCGTAGATAAACCGGTTATCGTGCCTATTGAGCATATAGAGCTTCCGGGTTTATTGGCCATAAGCGTTGACAGCCAGATATTGGAGGCGCGGCCGCATGATACCAGTAAGAAACCCTCAGGTTATACCACCAAGGCTTACATGGTTGTGGAAGGGTTAACACAATGAAAATACCTCTTGATAAAATTCCCGGATTTAATAAGCTTCCGCCAGTGTTGCGCAATAATCCGAAATTAGCTTTCGTGGTTATTTCCTGTTTAGTCATTGTCTTGGTGTTTTTGCTGTTTGCCGGAAGCAAGGAAACCCAGAAGATACAGAAAGGCTTAGGGTTAGTTGAAACTAAAAAAACCGCTGGTCCTGGCGAGGATAAAGATGTCGGCGTCTTAGTCGGTTCCGTAGACACAAAGTCTTATGTCTCACGCATTGAAAAGCAGTATTACGATATCAGCTCAAAGTTTGATTCTTTTTCTGAACGTATTAGTTCTTTAGAGAAAAATGCCCAAGAGTTACGCAAGAATCAAAGCCAGATTAGTAAAATTATCGTGGATTTGGACAAAAGAGTAACGGATAAGTTGGAGCAAAACACTATCTTAACAAAGAAAAACCTTGAGCGGGGGCATAGCACCGGTTTTATTGAAGAGGCGCTTATTAGTCCTCTTTCTATGTCGCAACCAGCCGGCAAGATAATTAATCTGGAAATGGCTAAAGTCGGCGAAATCAAGATTGAGGAAAAAGCTCCCGGGAAGAAGTACGTTTATCTCCCTTTGGGCAGCTTTGTCAAATGCACTCTTCTTACCGGTGTGTATGCCCCTGCTAACGAAAGCAACCCTTTGCCGGTGTTAATCAGCGTGGATGAGGCCTTTTACGGCCCTAACAATACAAGGATTCCTCTTAAAGGGGCTTTTGCCATTGGCAAGGCCGTAGGAGACGTGGTCTCAAAAAGGGCAGTCATTCAGATTGTAAGCTTTTCCACAATATTGCCGAATGGACAAGTTTTTGAACATGAAGCGAATTTAGGGTATTTAGCTGACAGCGACGGACGTTTAGGTATACAGGGAGAGTTAATTTACAACACAGGAAAACAATTAAGCCTGAATTTTTTATCCGGATTCCTTGCAGGAGGATCTGAGGCGCTCTCACAGGCGGAAACCTCAACCGTTACTGGAGTCTACGGCCAAACTTCTCAAAACGTTACTGGTAATACCGGACGCTATGCTATGTTTTCAGGATTAGCCAATAGCGCGCAAGGAATGTCTAGCTATTATCAGAAACAATTGCAAGCCATGATCCCTGCGGTAAAAATTGAAGCAGGAAAAAAAGTTGTTTTAGTTGTCCAGAAAGGAGTGCAAATTGAAGGCCTTGAAATTCCCAGCGGTAATTTTGGTTCTTTTGATTACTAGCGGATGCGCTGCGTCTAAAGGATTAGTTAAGGATAATCCAAATAAGGTAATGGATGTATACCTGGAAGCTGTATCTAGCGGTCGAGCTGACGCAGTTAACTATATAAAGGAAAACTTAAAAATTGATAAAGCCTTTGGCTATGTCAAACCCTATGTTCCCGTGGTTGAACCTGCGGATGTGCGCATGGTCTGGCTGCCAACGCATAAGTTAAAATATTCACCTGAAGTTTTAGTCAGCGGACACTGGGTTTATATTATGGTGAAAGATTCGCGTTGGTTTATTGATGCACAAAGTAATGACCAGGCAAAGATTCCTTTAATAGTCCCGTATAAGGAAACTAACAAAAAATGATGAAGACGCAAACATTAGAATCTTTTCTTGAAGAAGGGATGCCTTTTACAGAACTGCTGCCTTATTATGGTTATGAAAACGGCTTCTTTGTGTTAAAAGACGGAAGCTTGGGGCAGGCCTGGGAAGTTTCCTTAATCGAGAGCGAAACAAAATCCGCTGCTCATTTGGAGCAGTTAGCCCAGATGATTGAGGGCGTTATTATCCGGCTGCCGGAAGATCTGGTGAGCTGCCAGTTCATACTCATTTGTGATGAGGATTTTGAAGATACACTCCAAAGCTACAGGGATTTTGGCGGAAGTTTTGATAATAATATAGTAAGAGAAGCCAATAAAGCTAAACTAGAGCACCTAAATTTGGGGAAAACTGGTTTTTTTGAGCAGCATACCGGGCCGTATTCATCAAAAAGAATACGCTGCTTTTTTACCTTGCGTTATTTTCCTTCCTGGTCGCATACAAATTTCGGCGACAAACTTCAGTTCTATTTTTCCGGGAAAAACAGGATCAAAGAAAAACTCTCAGATGATTTCTTAGTGAATTGCCAGAGTGTTACCAGGTTTTCTGATGTAGTGGAAGGCGTATTTAAGGCCTGTGAAATCAGGCACTCCAGGCTTAATGAAGAAGAATTACATTGCCTTATTTATAAATTACTGAATCCCAAACGGGCAAACAGTCTGCCTATGCCGGTATTTAGGAAAAACGAGCTCTTTACAGACCAGCTTTTATACAATTGCCCGAAAGCCTCTTTAGAGGGTTTTGAATTTGAAGGTCAACTGTTTAGGGTAGTTACCTTAAAGGAACTTCCCCTGTCTACGGAAACTGGCATGTTTACCGCAGAGCTTGCCAGGGGAACGCGCTTTTCTATGTTGGATTTATTAAAAGATTTTATTATGGTGATTAACTTTTATATACCAAAACAGGAAGTGGCGATAAGAGGGATAAAGATGCAGAAGGCCTTTGCTTTTATGCAGCGTTCTACTTACTTCGGCGATAAGTCAATTGAAGCCTCTGAGAAAAAAGAAGAGCTTGATTCTGTGATTAGAGAGACCTTTAGCTCAGGTCATAAGATAATCTATCCCATGATTCATTTTATTATTTCGGAAAGCTCAAAAGAAAAATGCGAGAGTTCTATCGCCAACATCTTAAATATGTTATCCCGCATGGGCTGCGAAGGCCTAAAAGAAGAAATTATCGGCGCTTCACTTTTTTTATCCTGCCTGCCTTTATGTTTTGACCACTCTTACGAGAGATTTATCAAGCGTACCAGGCGCATGATCTCTTCTAATTTGAGCGATATGCTTCCTTTATATGGTTCAGTCAAGGGAACTCAAACTCCTGCGCAAGTATATCTAAATAGAAGAGGAGAATTGGTTAATTGGGATTTCTTTGACTCCAACACTAATCCACACGCGATTATTATCGGCGCATCAGGAGCAGGAAAAAGTTTTTTTGTGAATGACTTTATCTTGCAGAATGCCCGGCTTGACTCCCACTTTTTTGTCTTGGACAAAGGAGATTCTTATAGGAAACTCTGCCATATTTTAGGAGGCCAGTATATCAGGTTTGAACTGAATAATCCGGTGACCATCAATCCTTTCTTAAAAGAGCCGGATTCAGAACATTTGGCTTTCTTGGTGACAGTATTATCTGAGATGTGCTCAGGCGGTGATGAAAGAGAGCGTCTTTTTAGAGAACAGGAAGGCGTTCTGCAAAAGGCGATTCTATCTGCTTATGAGGAGAGAAAGAATAAAGATGAAGAAGTAGTTTTATCTGACGTAGTGGATAAACTAAAAAGCCATGCCTGCAACCGGAAGCTGGGATTAGGCGAGAGTATCGGTTTAAAGCTTGCTTTAAAACTTACGCCTTTTACCAGGGAAGGTTCATACGGCAGATTCTTTGATGGCAAGAACCAATTTAATCTTGGCACCAAGTTTACCGTATTTGAGCTGGGAAATTTAAGCGCACATTCCGATTTGCAGCTGGTGGTATTGCTGAACATTATGTATTTCATTACCAATTTTGTCTCATCAGCTGAAATGAAGCCTAAGCGTAAATTCTTGCTGATAGATGAAGCCTGGAGTCTGCTGCGTTTAAAGAATACTGCTGAATTTATCACCAATTCCTTTAAGACTTACAGAAAATACCACTGTTCAGCTGTGGCCATAACACAGGAGATAGTTGACCTTGTCGGGGGAGACTGCGGTATCGCCATTCAGGCCAATGCCGCAAACAAAGTGTTTTTAAAGCAGGAGCCGAATGTCGTTGATTCCCTAAAAACCTTTGCCTCTTTGTCGGATAAGGAAATAGAGCTCTTAAAATCTGTCCAGACCCAGAAAGGAAAGTTCTCAGAAGCTTTTTTAATCTCTGATTCATCCCGTGGCGTAATCCGCCTGGTGCCTGATCCTTTTCTTTACTGGCTGGCTACAAGCGATGCAAAGGATAACGAATATCTGGAGAATAAAGTACAGCAATTTGAAGGTAAATATTTAGAAGCGCTTGAAGCTTGCGCAAAGGAGCGTCCTTATGGGATACATTAAAAAGTTTTTAGTAATTAGTTTTGTTCTGCTGTTAGCCGGCTGCTCTACTTTTGGCAAAAAAGATAAGGCCTTTGAAACAGGTTACAGGTTAGGAGCAAAGGAGAATATGCAGGATTTCGCCGGAAACTTCTACGGAAATGATTTTCCTTATTTTTACTGGTCAAGTCCGATTGTGCAAAACGTGCAGATGCCAGCGCACATTGAGAATGGTGTGTTTATCCCGGAACATAATGAACCGGTGGTGATAGAGCCGGCTGAATGGCGAAAGAAACTTACCTATCCCATAAGCTGCGCTAAACATAAAAAAGAATCAAACAAAAAAGAAGGAGGAGAGTCGTATGCGTTTAATTACCTTAATTTTAGTGTCAGGGATATTACTGTCTTGCCCGAATCTTTTACTTGCGTTAAACCAGGAGCAAAAGACAAAGATACTCGTTAGTGAGTGGAAAGAGGCTCTAGCGCCAAAGATAGATCTCCCTGAAGTAAAGGAACCTCAAAACCAGCAGCCTAAGGAAAAATTAGAAAGCCCTAAGCCAGAACTACCCCTAGTCTTTGATAAAAAGATTACCTTGCGTTCATCCGGGGTTAGTTTAAAAACGCTTATTGCTAAAGTCGTAGAGGTGATCGGATACAACGTTGTCTATGATCCAGAGGTTGATTCAAATACCAGCGTATCGCTTGATGTCCAGGATGTGCCTGTATGGCGGGCGTTAAATACCATGCTTTTCCCCTTAAGCTGCGGCTTTAAGGTAAAGGATAATGATTTGATCATTCTTTCCAAAGAGACGCGCACCTTTAAGCTTAATTTGCCGCCAAACACGCAAACCTTCTCTGACACCATCAGCAATGAATCTTGGACAAAGCCGGTTGAAGCGACTGCATCTTCTAGCAGTAATAACAATTCCAACATGAATATAAAGGTAGGGGCAAGGGTTTTTGTGGAAAGCAAGGAAGAGGCCATGTCCTTTTGGAAAGATGTAGAGCTAAACCTGGCAAAGATGATTTCACCCGCGGGTAAATATTCTTTTAACAAGCTTGCAGGCCTGGTCATGGTAACAGACAGTCCGCAGGCCTTGGATAAAATAGCCAGCTACATTGACTTGATAAACACCGAAACCAACAAACAAATATTAGTTGAAGTAAAAATACTGGAAGTAACTCTTTCTCGGGAAAACACCTTCGGTATAGACTGGAATGCCATTTATAAGAACTTAGGCGACATAAAACAGCTGAGCCTATCTTCTAATTTTGCCGCGCAGAATCTTCTTTCTCCAGGGCTATTTACCCTTACTGCTTCCGGTCCTAAAGATGATTCCGGTATCGGTTCCAGCGGAATAAGCGCGTTGATAAAAGCGCTTCAGTCGCAGGGACGAGTGGAAGTGGTTTCGCAGCCAAAGATAATGCTGCTGAATAACCAGGCAGCTATGGTTCAGGTGGGTACTGTGACCAGCTACGTGGCTAACACCACTACCACAACTTCTTCGGCGGGCCTTGCTTCCACAAGCGCAACTACTGATCAAGTGCAGGAAGGAGTAACTTTGCGGCTTATGGCCAGCATATTGGATGATCAAATATTGGTACAACTTACTCCTGTGGTAACCACGCTTGACCAGATAAGAAGCATTGATATGGGGCAGGGCACGACCATTGAGGCGCCCAAGATCTCCACCAAGTCCATGCATACTTTAGTTAAGATTAAAGACGGCCAAACTATCGCCGTTGGCGGCCTGATTACCTCAAATGACAATAATAGCGAAAAAGGCATACCGCTTTTGCGCAATCTGCCGTTAATCGGAAGGTTTTTTGAATATAAGAGTAAGACCCATACGCGTACAGAGTTAGTAATTTTCATAACTCCTAAAATACTACCAAGATGAACTACCTAATTTTTGATAATGATGTTTATTACGATATAGACGCTAAGACCGGCGTTGCGCCTAAGCATGAAATACAGGCTGTTTTTAAGGGCTCCACAAGAGAAGTTTCGGTTGCGATTATTGACACTCTGCAGAAGCAGGTTGCTGCCCCGGAAAAATCACCTTCCAAGAAAGACGAAGTTATAGCCTCAAGTTTTACCGGTGAATACCTAATACAATCTGAAAGAATAGCGGAAAATTTATTCCAGGTTATCGCTGTTGAAAAGCCTAAGATTAATGAGGTCTATAAATGTCTTGGATTCGAAAATGTCCGGCTTCTGGCTCCCTACGGAATAGCCTTGCGTGAATTTTTGAAAAACAATAACCTCATTGACGATAAGAAAAGGATAGTCTTTCTGGACCATTTAGGCGACCAGGTTTTGCTTACGATTTTTCACAACAAAGTATTCACTACTCCCCGGCGTCTCACAAAGGTGCTTACGCAGGTTACCAGGGAGCTGATGAGGAGCCAGGAAAACTACAGGTCTGTGAATAAAACCGATGCAGAAATCGCCTTTTTGCTAGTTACTAACAGCAAAGAGATAGCGGATGAGATTGTCTCAAGCGGATTGGATTCTAAAGATAATATTATTATTGTCCAGGATCCTTATCCGGCATTAAGCGGACTAAAGCAGGGCAAGTTCTCTATGCATTATCTTTTGCCTGAGCAGTTCATCCGCTTAAGAAAACTAAAAGAAGCAAAGAAGCGCATTTTTAATCTCGGTGTAATGCTAGGGGTTTTAACACTTTTCTTAATTTTACTTTTGGGAAGTTTTAGCATGAATAAAACTGCTTTAATGCGCTTAAAGAGTTTGCAGCTTGAAGAAGCCTCTTCTAATGAGGCATTGAAACGCGCTTACCTGACAAAATATAAAGATATTTTAAGGCGCGAGAAGAAGATAAATTTTCCTTATTTCCTTAACTTATTTTTAAAGGCGCTGCCTTCTGAATACAAAGTAGAGTCAGTAACTATAAAGAGCTCATCTAATGGCCGTTACAGGCTTGAGGCAATAGTGTCTCTAGAGGCAAAAGACAAACCTTTTACTAAGGTGAGCCTCTCCCGCGTTTTTAAACAGGCAAGAGTAGAAAACATTTTAGTAAAGGATAACCCAGGGTTAAAGGTTACTCTGGATATTTTCTAAAAAAGAAGGGGGTGAAACAAATGTCATTTATTATCGGAAAAGTTACGCGCAAGGTAAGTAAGCAGCATAACGAGTATTTCGTGGGCAAGGTATGTAATCTGCCGGTAAGAGGGGCTTGGTCAAAGAAGGGGCAGGATGATTTATGTTTATTTTTAGACAACGAAAAAATTGAGTTTCTCTCTAAAGAAAACAAACCTGCTGCTGAAGCTGGCGTTCAGGAAGAGGAAAAACAATAAGAGTAAAGTGTGAGTGAGCCAGCCGGCTTGATTTAGGAGCCGCTGGTCCACTCTATAAACTTTAAAAGCCTATGAGAATAATAACTTTTCTTTTTGTAATTGTAACTTTGATCTTATCAGCTTTGGTGTGGAATTTTACCTCGGATACTAGATTTCTTTCCGGACAGGCAAAGAATACCGCAGGAAGAATCAGCGCAGTTAAGCAGCAGCAAGATGCTTTGCTTAAGTATAAAAGCCAAACCCCGCTATCTTTAGACAAGTTCTATCTGGAAGTATTTAGCGATATAAAAGAGCTTTCTTCTTACTACCGTGCTGTTTCTGAAATAAAGATTATCGGCGCAAAAGACCTTGTAAATACGCAGGAGTTTTTCAAAGAATCCCAGTATATAGGGATAAGGTATGTTGATGTCTTATGTCGGGTTGATTTAAAGAATCAGCCTGATACGTATTTGTTCGATATGTTCTATAAAATGCTAAAGTCCAGGCCCATTGAGGTCCTGGAGGTAAGTTTAGAGAAAAATATCCTTAATTTAACCATGCGGCTTTACGGACCTTAAAAAGGAGGGTGAGTAAAATGAGAAGACTTTTATTTCTAGTTCTATTTTTTATGGCTGTGGCAGGGTTTAAATACGTTTATTGCGAAGATAACATTTTGGCGGTGGATGTCGTTAATAACAAACAAAAGGCTTTAACGCAGGAAAACAAGTTTCCTTCCAAAGATGAAAATTCCGTCAAGGCTGAAGCGCTTGCAGAGGAAGTAAAACCGCTTGATGATTCCGAGCAAGACTTCGAAAAAATAAAAGCCTATAGAGAGGCCTTAGAGAATAAGCAAAATGAGCTTGAAGTAATCAAGTTAGACCTTGAGAAGAGTGACCTTATGTTAAAGAAAAGGCAGGCGGAAAAGGAGATTTTTGAAATTGACAAGTCCCTTCCGCAGGGAAAGGCGGAAGTTTCTTCTTTGCCGGGTTCATCTGCCCAGGGGGTAAAAGACTCTTTGGTAGATGCCTCTGATATAAAAATACAGCTTCTATTGATAGCTGGTGATTTAAAGGAAGGTCAAGTCATCCTAAAAAACGCTCCTTACAGTTTTAAAGAGGGAGATACTATTGCCTCAAAATTAACTGCTGAGAAAATTGAGTCCTCAGGCGTTATTTTTAAACAGCCTGATGGAAGTATTCTTAAGCTTAATTTCATAAACTAAAATGCCGGTACAAGAGATAGGACATATACTTTTAGACTCTAAGGTGATCACTAAAGAACAGCTTGAATTTAGCCTGATGATCCAGAAGAATATTAACCCTACACAAAGATTAGGAAGAATCCTTAAGTATTACAATTTTACAAGTGATGAGGATGTGGCCAGGGCTTTAGCTAAGCAGGTGGGCTGGAGGTATTTTAACAAAAAATACGTGTTAAACCTTCCAGTGATAGAAAAAATAGGTTTGGAATTTCTTGCAGACAGGGTTTTCTTGCCTATTGAGACTGAAAAAGGTTTGGGTTTTGTTTTTGCTTATCCTTTTGATATTGAGGCAACCGATCTTTTGAACAGCGAAGGCATGCAGAACAAAGAGTTTTACATCGGAAGCGAAAGCGCAATCCGGCATCACCTGGAGATGCTTAAAAATAAGAAAAAAAGAGAAGAGATTGACAGAAGAATCAGCATGCTTAAAGAAACAGGCGTTATCGGCGATGAGCTTAAGGAGCTGCTGGACGAGCTGCTTAACGATGCGATTATCCATAATGCTACTGATATACATATTGAGCCAGAAGAAAAAATATCTACCATACGTTTTAGAATTGACGGGATTCTCTATTTTAAGTTCTGCATCCCCTTGGAAGTTCACAATAATCTCATTAATGTGGTGTTCAGCAAGGCAGAGATTACCGTGAGTGATTTTTACAGGTTCCATGATGCCAGGTTCCAGCATGCCTATTCAAATCATCCTGTGGATGTTAGGGTATCCTGCATTCCTTCTATATTCGGCCCGGCATTAGTCTTGCGGCTTCTAGACGTAAATAAGACCCTGATTACTTTGAAAAACTTAGGATTCCATAAAACGCACTTTGAAACTATAAGCCGCATAACCCAGAAGTCCCACGGCATTATCATTATCACCGGACCCACCGGAAGCGGTAAGACCACTACTCTTTATTCTATTCTAAATCAGCTTAAATCTCTTTCCACAAAAGTAATTACCATTGAGGATCCTGTTGAGATTAAAATGCCGCTGATAAATCAAGTGCAGATTAACGAGAAGCAGGGAATCACTTTTGCCCATGCCACAAGGGCATTTTTACGACATGACCCGAATATAATTTTAATTGGTGAAATCAGAGATCCTGATACAGCGCAGGAAGCAATACGCGCATCTATTACCGGGCACAGAGTATTGTCCACATTGCACACGAATACGGCAGCGGACTCAGTTTACCGGCTGCATGATTTGGGAATAGAGCTTACGCATATCGCAAACAGCATTCTTTGCGTTATCTCGCAAAGGCTGATTAGGAAACTCTGCCCGTTCTGCAGGAAAAGGATTGTTCTTAAAAAAGAGGAACTGCCGGAATTATTTAAGAAATACCTTAAAGAAGATGAAAGTGAAATCCGCGTATATAAGGCTAAAGGATGCCCTCATTGTCAGGCAGGTTATCGCGGCCGTACTGTGATTGCCGAGGTTTTAGAGTTTAGCGATGATATCCGGGATTTGGTCAACCTGGGGAAATTAGATTTGGTCAGGCACAAAAATAAAGAAGAAGGGTTCATTAACCTCCAGCAGGATGCACTAAGGCTTGTACGGGAAGGCGTTACTTCACTGGACGAGGCGATGAGGGTGGCAGGATAAATGTATTATAAATTCAGCGTCTTATCAGAAACCGGAAACGAAATAGACGGCATAGAACAAGGTTCCTATTCAGAGATAAAGAATAGGTTAAGAGAGAAGAACTATTACCTTTTATCTTTAGAGGCGGATATCTTTAAGTCCATAAGGTTCGCCTTAAAGAAGAAAACGGTTAAGGCACAGACGCTGGCATTATTCTTTGAGGATCTGGTGAATATGCTAAAAACCGGCATTGCCATAAATGAGGCAGTTATTGCCTTGCAGGAGTCATCGATTGAGCCTGTCTTGACTAAAGCTCTATCCGGTATCGAGGATGACCTTGCTAAAGGATTTTCTTTGACTCAAGCCTTTCAAGAAACAAAAGTCTTTCCCTGGCTGGTTTTAAATATGCTCAAAGTCGGCGAGAAATCCGGCTCTCTTGAGCAGATATCCGATGATTTAGCCAAATATTATTCCAGGGAGGCAGAATTCCTGAGCAGTTTGAAGAGCGCGGTCATTTATCCGATAGTTGTATTCTGCATGCTGGTTGGAATAATGTTTTATGTTTCCTTTAAGGTGATTCCTCATTTAGAGGCGCTTCTGCCGATAAGAGGCAATGCTTATTTTTCAACCAGGCTGCTTTTATTTTTGAGCCATTTCCTGAAAAACTTTTGGTTTGTCTGTCTGTTGTTTCCGATTGCCGCTATTTTTATTTATTCAAGGTTTAAGAAAAGTTCGGTTGAAAAAATTGCCTCGTTTTATTACAAAATTCCTCTGATCGGCTCGGTGGCCAAAGACGCGGTTTTTTCTACGCTTTTTTCTAATCTTGCGGTTCTACAAAGAAACGGTATCAATATTGCTGAGGCGCTTTCCTTAATTGAAGAGACTACTTCTTATCAATTTTTAGCTAAGAAAATACAGAAGCTTAAGGATCTTATCGCAAGCGGCCTAAGCTTCTGGCAGGCGGTTGAGAAAGATCCATTCTTTCCTTCTTTTATTTACTATTCAATAAGAAAAGGCGAAGAGATGGGGCATCTCGAGGAGTATTTACAAAGCCTTTCCAGGTATTACTTTGATAAGGTCTCAAGGCGCACCCGAGTTATTTTAAGCTTTATCCAGCCGGCACTTTTAATCTTCTGCGCGGCAATTTTGTTATTCATTGTTTCGGCATTTATTATGCCGGTTTACAGTAATCTTTCAAACATTGCAGGTGGCAATGTTAAGTTTTAGCGAAAGGAGGTGAGAAAATGATGAGGAACAGAGGAGGGTTTTCACTGATCGAACTGGTACTGGTTATCAGCATTATCGCGCTCTTAATCATGGCAGTGGGATTAACCAGCGGCGTGCGGGAAAATGCCAAGGTGCATTCGGCTTCCGAATCCGTTAAGGCATTCAGGACCGCTGCGGAAAGCTACATCGCAGCCGGAAACATGACCTATACCGGAATAACGATCTCAGGCTTACAGACATTAGGGTATTTGCCTGCTGCTTTTTCTGCAACAGGCTCAAACCCCTGGGGCGGGAATTATGCCATAGCCCCGAATACTGATGCCAACAAGGTCGATATTGCGCTTACCGGCGTAAGCAGTTCTGCGGCAACAAGACTTTCGGCTTTGTTTGCCAACAGCGCGGCAGCAACAAACTATGCATCCAATACATGGACAATAACGTTTTAGCAAGGCGGGGTCTTAGTCTGGCTGAGCTGAGCCTTGTGCTTATGGTAGCCAGCGTATTTATTGCCGCATCTTTTTATTCCGCGGCAAAAATACGGCAGGCAGCTTCAGGACAAAGGGTAATTGAGGAGCTGGATTCAATAGCTGCTGCGAGTACTAGATATTATAGCGAGCATGGGGCGTGGCCGACTGGTTTGTCGGATCTACGCCCCAGCTATCTGGTGCAGCAGTCAAGCGATGTTAATCCTTTTGGCAATGCTTATACAATTACCTCTAATGCTTTAAGTTTTTTAGTATCTACGCTTTTGCCAAAAGGCCTGATTACCAATAAAAGCTATGGCAGCGAGGTTGTGGTTGTAAATCAGGGGAATAACGATTTAGTCAGTATCACTAAATCACCGGAATCAAGAACCTGGAAGTTAAAATATGAGAAAAAATACATCTACAAACAATAAAAGAGGTTTTTCCTTAATTGAGCTTTGTATAGCGCTTGGGGTTTTAGTTATCCTCACCTCATCCATTACTCCTGTTTTTATTAAGAGGATTCAAGTTAAGGCAGGGGAAAAGACTGCGCTGGAGATGTCGGTAATACAGCAGGCAGCGCTTTCGTATTACACAGCTAATAATGCCTGGCCTGCGAGTATTCAAGCCTTACAAAACGCAGGATACCTTAATCCTTCCTGGGTTACCAATAACCCTTGGCAGAATGCTTATGCTATCTCCTCTAATTCAAGTGCTTTTACCGTCTCAACCACTGTACCTCAGGAGTGGACAAGCCTTGTAGCCAGGGATCTACCGACTAGTTCTGTATCGGGAACTATTGTCGGCAGTACTGTGCCGGCATCTGGCAGCGCTCAAGATAATTCGCTTCCCATAGGTTCAATTGTCATCTGGTCAGGTACGGTTGCTTCTATTCCTACCGACTGGCAGCTTTGCGACGGAACTAACGGCACGCCTGATCTTCGGGACAGGTTTGTGGTTGGAGCGAGGCAGGATTCCGGGGGTGTTTCAATGACGAATGTTTCCGGAGCATTAACTAAAATTGGCGGGGAGGCGTACCATACATTAACCATTGCTGAAATGCCGGCGCACACGCATTCTTATCGCTGGTGGAAGGCATGGTATTTTTCAGGCAGCACTGAACTTGCTGCCAAGGGCAGCTATAATGATAATGCACAGACAGGGAGCACGGGCGGCGGACAGCCGCATAATAATTTACCGCCTTATTATGCTCTATGTTTTATTATGAAGATTTCATGAGGTTAATACAATTTCAGTAAAAAAGATGAACTCTAGATGCAGGAGGTTTTTTAGTTTTATTTTATTATTTTCCTTTCTTTTAGCAGGAAAAGCTTTTGCTTTAGAGGTTAGTGATATCTTAGGCCTGGTAAGTTGGAATTGCATAGATTTAAGGGTAATCGGGGTGTGTTTTAAGCCGCCTGGAATCCCGGGTATCGTGATTATGTACTGGGAACCGGTTTTGCTTATTGAAACCGTCAAGCGGCCGGGCGACACGGTAATTGAGTCATTAAAACCGGTTATTGCGGATTTTGCGGCCCAAGGGACTAAAAACCTTATGTCTGGGGTTATAGGATTAGCCGTACCTGTATCAAGCGGCTCTAGCTCTGGTAAATTATCCGGCACTAATTTACAGTTTAACGAGGCGCATGTATATGAGTTTCCTTTTAGGGATGAGATTATGTCATCTATAGATATGCAATGTCCGGATAAGCTTCCAACAGGCTCCTTTATCAAATATTTTTCTGAATTAGACTCTTTAGAATGGCGCATAGGAGCTGTGGAAGCGCTGCATCCTAAAAGTATAGCTTCAGCAGCGAGCGGCTTAACCTGCGCTGCAACAGGCGCATTTTTAGATGATCTGTGTATGGGTTTCTGGGGAGCGACTTATCCCAGGAGAGGCTTTATCACACACCAGAGCGAGGTCGTAGGAAGCGCTGTAGCTGTAGTTCGGGCTATAAGTATCGCTTCGCTTTTAGGTTCTACTTCACACATTGTCTTAGAAACCACAGGTTTCATACCTTCTTTTGAGAGCGACAAGCTGGAACTGATTTATCCGAACCCAAGCGGCTGTATCAAAATAGGCCAGAATCCAATAAGCTGGGAGAGCGGGAAATTATCCTTATCAGGAAAATACCTCTGGGTGTATTGGCGAAGGAGAATATGCTGCATATATTAGCCGTAGTTATTATCGTGTTTTTATTTTTAAACCCAGCTTCTCTAAAAGCTGGTTTTTTTGAGGAAAAAGATACATCTGTGCAGGAAAGTGGCTGCGGCGAATGCTCAAAAGAAACAGTTAACTTAAACTCGGATTTAAAGGCAAAGGTTGGAGCGATAGAGAGGGCGATTTCTAATAATTTCAATAAAAAAGAAGATACCTACGGCAATGAGATTGTCTTATTCATTGACCTTACTAATAATTCTTCTGATGTAGCGGTTAATGCCTTGGTTAAATTCAAAAAAGACAATCCTACCTGGAAAATAAGAGGTGTAATTCTTGGCAGTCAGAAGAATCTTAAAGAAAAACTACTAGAAAAACAGAAGTTTTTTAGTAATGGCATTGAATTCAGTATTGACCTAAGCGGAAGGTTGGCAAAAGAATTCGGTATCTTTAAGACGCCTGCTTATGTCATTATATATAAAGGTAAACATCATAAATTCACCGGATTTATTGATCTAAATGATGAAATATCCAAACTTGATAAATGAAGCGGATTATCCTTATGTTGATGGTTTTCCTATCGCATCTTGCAATTGCAAATGCGCAAAGTATTTTTCAGTACGACAGGGTAGATTTCTTTGAGAGGATAGAAACAAAGGAAGAGCTCGCCTCAGCAGAAACTAAACACCAGCCCGAAACCATTGTTGATGAATGGGCTGAACCTGTAATTACCTCTTCCGGCAGGGTAAGCATCTATGTGCCGCCTAAAGAAGTAAGGGATTTTTTAGAGAATCCCGATCCACAAAACGCAAAAGCATACTTACAGTGGAACTTAAGAAGGATTAAAAAATTCATTCTTGCGCAGGAATTACTTAGAAAAGAAGCAAAGGAGCTTGAGGTTATGAAGGAAACTAAAAGTTTACTTGAACCTGATTCTTCAACCAGCATTAAAGGTTATAGCAATAACCCCAAGACTGGGATGAGTTACCTGTTTTATTTTATGTCAAAGGGCTGCCCTGCCTGCGAGAAAGAATCCCTAGTGATAGAAAATATCTACCTTAATCATCCTGAAATCAGAGTCGAAGCCTTTGCAAAAGGTTTTTCTGACAGGGAATTGGAGAGTTTTAGATTTCCAGCCAGACAGGATAACGGTATGAGTAGACTTTTTAAGATTGAGTCATATCCGGCTATTGCTGCATTTAACAAGAGGAAACAGAAGTATTTTCTTTCCGGGCTTGTAGATAAAGACAGGATACTAGAATTATTTGAATGAAGAAAATCATTATTTCTTTAGCTTTAATCTTTGCGCTAAGAAATATAAGTTATGCTGATATTTTCTCTAAAGATGATACCAGCCTTTATACTATTGATAGCGCTATTTCTGAGGATAGATCCGGCTTCTATTACCGGGGAGGCATTGACTACAGGCCGACTGTTCCGCCTGATGAGCCACAGGTTGGGTATTCCATCTTAAGCGGTTCGCCAGGCTGTAGCGGATTTGATCTTGCCTCAAGTTTTAACAGCGTTTTCTCAGAGCAGATTTTGGCAGATTACCTAAAAGGTATATCCAGCGAGGCAATGGCAGCTGCGCCGATGTTATTGTTAGAGTATGTTTCGCCGACCTTGGCGGATATTATTAAGCATTTTAACGCTATGACTAATATGCGCTTAGGCCTAAGATATGCCCAGTGCGAGGACATTGAGAAGGCAGCCGGGGAATACATGGATAAACTTAGGAAGAAAAGCGAGAGCGAATGCATTAAAGAGAAGGTTGCTACAGGCTTGGATATTGATAGCGCCTTAAAGGCCTGCAAAGAAGGTAAAGACCCTTTTGCCTTCCTGAAGAATGCTGAAGGCATTCCCTTGGCACAGGGAGGCAAAATAAATGTGCTTTCAGATATCTTTAAGAGAATAAATATCCCTCAAGAGAGAAAAGAATTCATTGAGTCAGTGGTCGGCGAGACCACTATCACCGCATCTCAGATTGAAAACAATAAGGGCGAGAAATCCATTTACAAAGTAAACGAGGAATTTAGAGATGAAACCTCCCAAAAGCTTTTTTCTCTTTTGGATGAATACCTTAATTTAAAGAGCATATCTATTGATTCCCTAAAGGAACTCTCTTTGCCCAATAATCCCGTAACCGAAGAACAGATTAAAAACATCGCCTTGATGCCTAAGGCAAAGCAATATATTGCCGTAGCTAAAATTTCTTCTGACATAGCATATTTTAAGACTATTGCCAAATACAGGCAGGCTATGGATGATTTATTGGAAGCAATGCGCGCACCGGGCCTGGATGACGTGCAAAGAGGTATACTTGAGCGAAATTACAATTACCTAAAGGAAAAACTGGAAAGATTTAAAGAAGAAAGACAGATTTACAAAGACTACAACGAAGCCATAGCAGGTATTTTATCAGAATCAGAAAAAGAAAAACTCACTACCATTATAAACGATGACGGGACTTCTTCTTATTTTGATGATGCTTCTGAAACACAGGATAAGAAAGAAATGTATCTGCCAGACGAGAAAAATTGATGAGTAATATTTGGCTAATTACGGGAATGCTATATAAAAAAATGTACTCTTTTTATTGACTATTGGCTTCTCTAGATATACAATATGGACTAATAGTAAGTATTTGAAATTGTATTCAGATGGCCAAAAACTCAAAAAACCAGCACAGGTTAACCGTTATGGTAGACGATTTCAAAAAATATCTTAGCGTTAGAGATATTGCCGAGAAATTCGGCGTCACTGAAGAATGGATCCGGGATTTGATTCAGGCCAAAAAGATCAAAGCGACTAAGATCGGGCAATGGCGGGTGAAACCGCAGGATTTGGAAAAGTTCATTAAATCCCGCAGGAATTATTAAGGAAGTTTTGGATTGTCAGGAGTGAGGTGTGTCTTGGATAAAAAAGCGTTAGTCAGAGAATACATAAAGAAGCATCGGTATTTTTCTTTGTCACAGATTATTCATGATGTTAATTTTGAGAAAAAGCTGGTGAAGGATTATCTTTTTCAGTTAAAACAAGAGAAGATTGTTTTTGAGGCTGGGTATGGATTCTTTTCGAACGTTGCTGAAAAGTTTCCATTCATGGCCGTTCGGCGAGTAGAAGTTATCCGGCAGTGCCTCAAGAAAAACTACCCGCTTGTTGATTTTTTGATATGGGATACGAAGATTTTTGCGCCTCTGTATCATCATACTCAAACTCATCACATCACTTTTGTAGAGGTTGAAAAAGATCTTGTTTTTTCTGTTCACGAGCATTTGTATGGTAAATACCGTGGCGTTTTGAAAGAGAGGCGGGTTAAATCGTTCTTTGCGGGATTTGATGTTACCCTTGATCCTGTGGTTGTTCGTGCCATGCCATCACGTTCTCCGCGAGAGGGTAATATTCCGGCCTTGGAAAAGATTTTGGTAGACATGTATCTTGATATTGATAAGTATGCCTATATTGGCCATTCTGATTATTTCGAGTTATGGTGGGATCTGGTCAGGCTTTACCGGATCAATATAAGGGAGTTAATAGGTTATAGTAGAAGACGCAAGTGCTCGCGTCAGCTATTTCCGCAACTCATTGAAAACAATAATAGTTACGCTATAGACTTCTGCCAACTAATTGCAAAAGTTGGTAAAAGACTATAGTTAGAGGAGTGGGTGTGTTTGATAAACAAATCATAGAGAAACTGAGGCAGGATCTTGGTTTTAAGGATCCGGGGATATTTGAAAAATCCGTCTATGCCCTAAACCTTTTACCATCTTTGATTGAGGCTTACCCCAATCTTATTTTTAAGGGTGGAACATCGATTCTTTTACATCAGTATCCTCCAGTAAGGCTTTCCATTGATATTGATATTCTTCTTCCTGAAAAGGAGAAGGCGTCGCTTAATGAGCAATTGGTGTCCGTGGCTAAAAGATCGGGCGTATTCAAATCCATTGAGGAGGACGTGAGGAGTAGCCATATCCCTAAAGCGCATTTCAAGTTTTTTTACGATTCTCATTTTTCCAAGATAGAGCAGAACGTGTTATTGGATGTCGTATTTTGCGAAAACTCTTATCCAAAAATGGTGAAGAAGTCTTTGAAGGGGCAAGCGCTCATTTTGCAAGATACAGACGCCGTGGTTACAATCCCGACAGCGGAGGGTTTGTTTGGGGATAAGCTGACAGCAATTTCACCTAAAACTCTCGGGTTAAAATTGACTGAAGGCCGGGATATGGAATTTCTTAAACAGATCATTGATTTGGGGTCTTTATTTAAACTTGTTTCTTCCATTGATGAAATTAAAAAAGCGTTTGGAAATGCGGTAGAGCAGGAGAATGGTTTTCGAGAATCGCGATTTACCCATGATGATGTTATCGGTGATATTTTAGATGTAGCCTGGAAGTATTCCCAGTGGATGGTTAAGGGCGCGGATAATTCATTTAAGGAGATCAACAGTATTAATCGTGGGCTGGAGCGTATTAGTAATCATTTGGTTGGCGGGGTCGATTCAGCGGCGCTCAAGGTGATTTTTGGAAAGATCGCTTATATTTTGCGGCTGCTCCAGGCTGAAAAGTCAGGTGAAATCATAAAGGATATTGACGCATTATCAGTGCAAGATATGCGTCTCGAGGAGAAATACAAAATACTCGAGGGATTGAGAAAAAGCAATCAATCGGCGTATTTCTATTGGGCCTTAGCTGTTGGGATAAAGAGCTAAGAAACTATTCGAAGGGGCGCAAGTGCTTGGGAAAGCCATTTGCGCAACTTATTGATAATAGGTGAGTTAATGTATAGACATTTGCCACTTTCTCGAAGAAGTTGGCAAATGTCTATTTTTTAAATGCACCATAAATGCGTCAGGCAGTACATAAACTCGACTCTAATTTCCTCTAGCCTTTCAGTCCAGCCATAAAATTTTTTTCCACCCGCTTTGCCAATTTATTCACTCTTAACCGCTACTTCAATCATTCACTTCCTTTCTTGTTTTTTGTTTTCTCTTGCCGTCACGTAACCCTCCTTTCTTTTTATCCGCCTACAATAACCCAAG
>Ga0066637_10000384_pt1 | contig 26469 bp, 26 predicted proteins | sample CryGeyCG2014_020_FD_62737 | JGI IMG/M metagenome (GOLD analysis project Ga0066637, IMG submission 62737) | Groundwater microbial communities from aquifer - Crystal Geyser CG08_land_8/20/14_0.20 | ecosystem: Environmental > Aquatic > Deep subsurface > Groundwater | place: USA: Utah: Grand County...
AAAAAAAGCCCCTTTGGAGTTTTCGTCTTTGACGAATTCCGCAGGGGCGTGGCGAGAGGACATGGGTGCGAGTTCACTCGCGTTCAGACAGAACTCGATAGAGCACACCGCACTCCTTACCTTCTGCCTCGCGTTCAGCAATCTTTGCCTTTATGTCACTTGTGGACATGGCACTTGTTTCGCTGTGACGCTTAGAGTAGGTTTTCCTGCCAGGACGGGGTGGATCTATACCGAGCCTCGCTGCCCTTTCGTCCGATTCATCCGCCTTACGCTTCCAGAACGACATGACTATCACCTCCTTTCTGTTCTGTGTCAAAGTACTATGGCTTGAGTAAAGCACTAGCTTTTACCCCTCTAAATCGCACATTACACCAGATCAAAGAAAAAAGCAAGGCCAAAACAAAAAAACAGAAATTCTCAAGAATTTCTGTAACAAATAGTATGAAAAAATTTTCTTTTACAAAATGTGGTTCGAGCCGATATTTTTATCAGGTTCTTTGGCAGTTTTTAAGACCGCGGCGAAGCCGCTCAAATTTTTGGGGGCTGGCCGTCGCCTCCGCAGGCGGCGAAATGCGTTCGAACTATTTTAAGAATAGAGCACCAGTAAGGAAAAGTCAAATTTCGTTGGTTCGCCTCGCTTCGCTCGGTGACCAAATCGTAAGGAATTTTGGGCGAAAAAATCAATTGGCGGTTTTGTTTTGAATCCAATTCAAAGTAAAAGAAAATTTTTTCAAATAATTATTAACTAATCAAAGGAGAAAATATGAAATACATTATTTACGCTCGTAAGAGCACCGAAGAAGATGACAGGCAAGTTTTAAGTATAGAGGCTCAACCTGTTGAATTAAAAGAATTTGCCGCCAAAGAAAAACTTGAAATTGTCGCCTCGCTGTGCGAGGCAAAAACTGCCAAAGAACCTGGGCGAATAAAATTCGCGGAAATGTTGTCATTTCTTGAACATGGCAAGGCAGACGGAATAATCTCGTGGCACCCAGACAGATTAGCAAGAAATTCCGTTGATGGTGGTAAAATAATTCACTTTGTTGATCGCGGCTTGATTAAGTCCCTCAAATTTCCCACCTTTTGGTTTGAACCAACTCCGCAAGGATTATTTATGCTCAATATAGCTTTCGGCCAATCAAAATATTTTGTAGACAATTTGCGAGAGAATGTAAAAAGAGGTTTGAAGCAAAAAATCAGAAATGGAGTTTGGCCTGGCTGGGCGCCGGTGGGTTATTTGAATAATCCCAAAACGAGAATGATTGATATTGATAAAATCAAAGCTCCGAAGGTAAAAAAACTTTTTGAGCTTTACGCCACTGGAAAATATACTCTAAAATCTCTCGCAAATTGGTGTAAAGAAAAAGGTTTGCGCGGAAATCTTGGAAAGGAAATCGCAATCGGCAATATCCAAAAAATTCTACAAAATATTTTCTACATTGGCCTGATGAAATACGGAAAGGAAATTTTTGAGGGAAAACACGAGCCGCTAATTTCAAAGAAACTTTTTGATAAATGCCAAGAGGTAATGAGCAAGCGCGGGAAAGCCCAAGAAGTCAGAAAACATAATTTTGCTTTTCTTGGCTTAATGAAATGCGCTTCTTGCGGCTGTTCAATAACTGCCGAAATCCAAAAGGGACATAATTATTATCGTTGCACTAAAAAGAAAGGGGACTGCCAAGAAAAGCATTATTTGCGAGAGGAAGTTTTAAAAGACCAGATTAAATATTTTCTTCAAAAAGTTTCTTTGTCGAGCCAAGACACCGAGAAAGTTTTGGCGGCGTTAGATAGCGAACAAGAGCAGGCAAAACAAGAAGCAAAGTCAAAAGTGGAAAGTTTGAAAGAGCGGTTAAAACAAATAGAAACAAAAATAGCGAAATTGCTCGATGTGTTTTTGACAGATGTTTTATCCACAGAAGAATACGCCGCCAAAAAACAAGAATTGTTGTCGCAAAAAATGGAGCTTCAGGAAAAAATCAACGACTTCGAGCAAAAAGGATTGTCTTGGCTCGAACCGGCTCGTGAGTTCGTTTTATCCCTTAATCAAGCCGCAAAATTGTTAGAAACCGAAAACAAAAAAGAAATGACAACATTTCTTAAAAATATCGGCTCGAACCATATTTTACGAAATCGCCAACTGATTTTTTCGCCCAAAATTCCTTACGATTTGGTCACCGAGCGAAGCGAGGCGAACCAACGAAATTTGACTTTTCCTTACTGGTGCGCGGGGGGAGACTCGAACTCCCACGCCCTTACGGGCACATCCACCTCAAGGATGCTCGGCTACCAATTACGACACCCGCGCGTTCCACCATTATAGAAAACCTATACCGCTCTTGCAACGTCAAAACCAGCCGTCACTGCCCCGAACACTTTTCAATCACGATCGGCGCCGGATTTATATCGCGCCCCAAAAAGTACCCCACTCCGAAGCTCAAGACGAGAAGGAGAAAAAACGCCGTCCAAAGAAACAGGTCCCGGCGATGGGCGCGCACCCACGCGAAGAAAGTTGACATAAAATAGAGTATGAATATACTATGACAATAACGATAACAATGACAACCGACTAAATTCACCGTCATAGTCATCGTTATCTAGTTATCAGTCATTATGGCACATACCAAAGCAAAAGGTTCCACAAAACTGGGGCGTGATTCCGAATCCAAGCGCCTCGGTGTCAAACGATTTGACGGCGAAACGGTTGGCGTGGGAGAGGTGCTCGTGCGCCAGCGCGGCACGAAATTCTATCCCGGCGCGAACGTGAAGCGCGGCGGTGACGACACCCTCTACGCCCTGAAGGGCGGGGTGGTGAAATTCACCGAGAAAAAGCGCGGGCGGTTTGATGGCTCGCGCCAGTTCGTGAAGATGGTAAACATCCGCTAAACCTGTTTCACCCACGCACCGCTCCGACCAAAGTAGAAGCGGTGCTGGGTTCCCTGCCTGCGCAGGCAGGCCTGCCTGCTCCGATTTGAGTCCTCGGGACTCTCATTGAGAGTTTCGGGACCGGCAGGCAGGTGCTCCACGGAACCCCGAATAGAGAGAAGCCCCGGGCGCTCGCCTTGCCGAAGCCTTGTGCCACCGCTAAAGCTTCAGGCGACACGCGGTCGGCGAAGCGCAGGTCAGCCCGTAGAGCTTCACTCGGCCCGCAGGACGGTCACGGTGACCGTCTTTTTTATTCCCTCTCCAAAATCAAGTTCCACGGCGTGCTCCCCCAGCGCGCGGAGCGGCGTCATGCGTACCTCCCGCACCTCGGCAATACCCCGCTCTTTAAGGAGCGTTGCGATATCCTCCGCCGTCACCGAGCCGAAGAGCTCTCCCTTCTCCCCCGCCCGCGCGTGGAACTGGAGCGGAATGGCAGCGAGCTTTTCCACCTCCGCGGCGGCTCGCGTAAGATGTTTTTCACGTTCCTGCGCGCGCCGCGCCTTGAGCGATGCCACGCGCGCGACCGCCGCCGCGGTCGCGGGCTCGGCGAGCTTCCGCGGGAGGAGAAAGTTTCGCGCGTACCCGTCCTTTACCTCTTTTACGTCTTCCTTTCTTCCCAATCCTTTCACGTCGTTGAGTAAAATGATTTTCATCCCGTTAGAGATAGGTTGCCGTATGCAACCGTAACGCAACGGCTTTTTCCACAAATCAATTTTTTATTCCTTTGAATATTGAACTGCATGAAAAGGATTTTGTTATCTCTAATGGGATTCATATAATCACTTACAACCTACAACGGACGACCAACAACAGGAAACTGTCGTTAGTTAATCGGCTGCAGGGGATGCGGGTAGCCATTGGAGGTGTAGATGGCTCGCTACCGCATGCGGTAGCGAGGCGTGATGGGGTTTCCATCTATAAGGTTAGCAGTGAATTTGTTGTTAGTTATTAGTTATTTACTAGATGCTGGCTGATGCTGATTATTTGCTGCTGATTTTCGCTGATATTTTGCTTAACCCCTCCCAACCTCCCTTTATCATAAGGGGAGGCAGGAGGAGTTATTGGTTGCAAGTTGTCGGTTGTTTCCGCCTGAGGCGTGCTCCAGAGGCGCATCCGCCTTAGGCGGAGATCCGCCTTTTCGGCCTGAGGCTGACCAGCCTCTGGCTGGGGTGGAAGTTATAAGTTATCAGTTGTAAGTTATCAGTTGCAAGTTATTCCGTTTTCACATCAACGACAGACCAGGTCAGTTTTGATATCTCCGACTCCAGCACATCAAGCGCCTTTTCTAACTGCAGGTCCTTCGTGCTCGTCGCCTTACCGCTCCCGTCCACCTTCACCTCAAAATCGGGGACCAGCCCCTTTTGATCTATTTGGTGCCCCTTCGGCGTGAGCCACTCGGCGATGGTAACCTTGAGCGTGGAACCGTCAGCAAGCGTCTCCACTTCCTGCACGCTCCCCTTCCCGAAGGTTTTCTCCCCCACGAGCTTCGCACCGCGGTCGTCACGGAGCGCCCCTGCGAGGATCTCCGATGCCGACGCGCTGCCGCCGTTCACCAAAACCACTACCGGCATTTGCGAGAGCGCCTCGTTGCCGTTCGCGAGGAGCGGCGTTTCACTGCCGCCGCGGAATCGCTCCCTTACCACCACCTCCCCGTGGTTCAGAAACCACCCCGCAAAGTGAACGGCGATATCAAGGTAGCCGCCCGGGTTGTTGCGGAGGTCAAGCACCACGCCGCGCGGGCTCTTGGTGAACGCCTGGACCACCGCCTCGTAGAAGAGCGAGGGAGCGTTGGCGTTGAAATTGTGGAGCTGGAGATACAGCACATCACCCTTGCCCGGGAGCGAACGCATTTCCGAGTCAATGGTTGGAGTGGAGATGACCTGCCGAGTGATGGTAAATGTTTTTGCCTCGTCCCACCCCTCGCGGAGAATGAGGAGTTTCACTTTGGTACCCGGCTCGCCGCGGATGAGCTTCACCGCCTCCTCCACGGCAAGATTGGCGGTCGCCGTCTCATCCACCTTTAAAATTTTGTCGCCCGCTTTGAGACCCGCGGCCTCCGCGGGGTTTCCTTTGAGGGGCGCGATGACGACGATCTGTTCTTTGCGGATGCCGATCTCCGCCCCGATGCCGCCGAAGCTCCCCGTGAGGTCCTCGTTGAACTTCTTCGCGTCGCTCGGATTGAGGAATGCCGTGTAGGGATCCCCCGCCGCGTCCACCGCTCCCTTCACCGCCCCGTAGAGGAGATCCTGGTCCTTGAGCTTTTCCCCATTGAGGTACTTTGATTTCAGAAGATCCACCGTGTTCCAGAAGAGCGAAAAATCGCCGTCTATAATCTGGCGGCTGTCCGTGATGGTGATGGATCGGTAGGCGGCGCCGTACCGAACCCCGCCGTAGAACGCGCCGCCGAGGAGCGCGAGGCCTCCGAGGATACCCGCTCCCCTCACCACCCACCGCCGATTTATTGCGATTCGCATAACATTTCTATTGTACACCCGCGCGTATCTCTCTGCATATCTTTTCATCAATATAAAGCCATGGCTTTATATTGAATGGAGAGAGGCCATAGGCATCAGGCCGTGGAGCTTCACTTTAGTTAGCGCAGCGTTTTTGCTGTTTTTACAGTTATGCGGATGATATTAACAAATTACACGGCCGTGTAATTTGTTAATATAGAGTGTTTTTTGGGATTTTAGCGCTGTTAGGATTTTAGCGCTGTCGGACCCGGTTTAAATAATCTCAGCTTCTTGCACCTCTATAGTAGGAGCGGAGTAATTTACCCATACTCCAGTTTCAACAACTTCGGCGGAGGTTCGTGAAGCAACACGCTGTTTCGCATCCGCTATTAAATTAACGACGTCGTAAGTCGTTAATTCAGAAAGCCACCGAAGGCGCGTCTTCAGACACCTCGCGGTTCGACCGTCCTGAGCTCACCGTCGAAGGGAGGGCGTCTTGTTTATAACGGGACTCACGTGATCCACGAAGAGCGTGCCGTTCAGGTGGTCCACCTCGTGCTGGAACACACGCGCGAGAAGGCCCCACGCTTTTATCTTGAGCTTTTTGCCGTTCACATCAAACCCCTGGAGCGTCACCCGCAGAGGCCGCTCCACGAACCCGTAACGCTCTGGCACCGAGAGGCATCCCTCTTCCAGCACCGCGGTGTCCTTGGATGTTTTCACTATCTCGGGGTTCACCACCGCGTAGAACTTGACGCGTCCCTGGTCATCCGGCACCTGCGCTACAAAGAGGCGTTTCTCCACCCCTACTTGGTTCGCGGAGAGGCCGATGCCGTTCGCTTTCCTCATCTCCGTGCGCATCTGCTTCACCAGCTCTTTGAGTTCCTTCGTATTCTCGCGCGCGAGGTCCACTGGCGGCAGTTTCCGCCGGAGCACCTTCTCTTCGTTCTTGTTGCCGAGAAGATACATGGTTGTTAGTTATTTACTGAATACGGATTTATTGAACGCTGATTAACGCTGATACTAACCACTGATTTACGCTGATTATTCATTGCTGATTTATGCGGATATCTTGCTTAACCCCTCTCTACCTCCCCTTACCATAAGGGGAGGCAGGAGGAGTTACTGGTTATAAGTTATCAGTTGTTGGTCGTTAGTCGTCGGTTGTTAGTTCTTTTGCGAAGTTTGAGGCGTAATTGTTTTCTCTTTCTCGTGTGCATCTCATTTTTGGCGATGAACCGCAATGGTTTTTTTGCCGACTGCTGGAACAAACGCATGAAGTATGCCCCGTGATTTTTCACGTTTTCCCGCGAAAGGACATCTTTCGCCAGCCGCAAAAGCCATTCGTTGTCATATTTCCGCGCCAACCCCAGGTAGATTGTTTTATGGTTCCTGTCATGCAGGAGTTCGGTTAGCGTGAGCCCGGAAAATTGGAATGAGCGGCGCACACGCGACGTTTTTCCCCGTTCTCGGATGACTTCAGCATAGCCGCGCGACGCTTTTTGCATCCCGTAAGTATAAAATATAAAGTATAAAGTATGAAATACGCCTTCTGGGGGACGCCGGAATTCGCCGCCGTCGTTTTGGAGAAGCTCATCGGCGCCGGTTTTCTGCCCGCAATCGTCGTGTGCAATCCCGACCGCCCCGTGGGCCGCAAGCGCGTGGTCACGCCCCCGCCGGTGAAGCAGAGCATTTTGGAACAAAGCGAGGATACCCGCGAGCAAATCACGCTCCTCCAGCCGGAGCACCCGCTGGAGATCCGTGCCGCGCTCCAGGACGCCGCTTGTGATTTCTTCGTCGTGGCCGCCTATGCGAGAATTCTCCCGTCGGAAATCCTCTCCATCCCACGCCTCGGGACTGTTGGTGTTCACCCCTCCCTCCTCCCCCGCCTGCGCGGCTCCACCCCCATCCAAACCGCCATTCTGGAGGGCGACGCGGAGGTTGGCACCACGCTCTTTGTGCTGGACGAGCAGATTGACCACGGCCCCATCCTCGCCCAAACCGCACTCCCCGACTACGTGCCCGATACGACGGGGTATGAAACGCTCATGCGGGAGCTCGCGGCGCTCTCCGCGGAACTCCTCATTGAAACCATTCCCCGCTTCGCAGAAGGAATGATCACGCCCCGACCGCAGGACGAGACCCTCGCCACGTTCACCAAGAAATTCGCCACCACAGACGGTTTTGTGGACTTGGAAAAAGACGACCCGAGACGCGTGATGAGGAAAGTACTTGCCCTAAATCCTGAACCGGGTGTGTACACGATGAAGGATGGGAAACGGATGAAAATTCTGGACGCCGAGATCCGCGACGGCGCGCTTCGCCTCCGCACGGTTCAGTACGAGGGCAAGAAACCACAGACGCTGTTTTAACGCAGGGCAACGGTGAATTTATTCCATCTTCTTAGGCTTAGTGTCTATCTCCCATTGGACGGCCGTCCAATGGGAGATACTAAACTTTTTATATGCTAAGAGAAAACTACGCCTGCGAGGGCATGGCAGTTCATTTTGAGGAAAGGAGAGGGTGCTATAGTTAATTATAGCACCCTTGTATTATGTATTAGTCGGTGTGCATTTTTATTCTTATATTCTTAAGAATACGAGAATGAGAAGGAGCAAGTGTATTATTTGAAAAAGTATGGCTGTGGTGGTACCATCATCTTGTTTTGCGGGGTGGTGTAATTGGTTGCACGCCGGGCTCTTGCACCAGAGGCGCATCCTGCTCCAGAGGACGCACTCGCCTCAGGCGAGGCCTTCGGCGGAGAATCCAAGCCCAAGAGTTATGTTTTACGTGTATGTCTTACAAAGCTTATCGTATGGTAGCCTTTATGTTGGTAATTCTGAAAATCCAGAACAAAGGCTGGAAAATGAACATAACAGAGGAAAGGTTAGATATACTAAAGGTCGGATGCCTTGGGTCTTAATCTACAAAGAAGCCTATCCTACCCGGAGTCAAGCAACTCAACGTGAAAAATTTTTAAAATCGGGGCAGGGTAGAAAATATTTAAAAGAGATTCTCTCCAAAGCTGCGGGGTCGTCTAAAGGTAGGACACGGCGCTCTGGACGCCGGTATCGGGGTTCGAATCCCTGCCCCGCAGCTTTGGACGGAATCGACTAGGTTCTGCGCCAGAGGCGCATCCTGCTCCAGAGGACGCACTCGCCTCAGGCGAGGCCTTTGGCGGAGAATCCCTGCCCCGCAGCTTTGGACGGAATCGACTAGGTTCTGCGCCAGAGGCGCATCCGCACTCAATTTTTCTTAGCGGGGAACGAGCTTAGAAAAATGAGTGCTCCGACTGGAGGGTCGGAGCAAATAAGTCAGTGAGCGTTGGGAAAGCGGGACTACAAATTGGGAAGGTCTCATGCTACCATTATTAAAATTGAATCGGGCGGGATACAGAGTCCGACTATTGATACTGTCCAAAAAAACCTGCCCCAGTGTCCTAAAACTGTCAAAGGACCACTATCGTGGTCACTAAAGCGTTAGACGTTGGTTTAGAGGATTTAATGAAATAAAAAAGTATGAAAACTAATCACAAAATTATAATTGGCGATTCACGTAATATGGCGGAATTACAAAATAAATCCGTTCATCTTGTTATTACTTCGCCACCATATTGGCAGTTAAAAGATTACGGAACTTCCGATCAGATTGGTTTTGATGATAGCTATGAAGATTATATCAATAATCTCAATTTAGTTTGGAAAGAATGTTTTAGAGTTTTAAACGATGGTTGTCGTCTTTGTATAAATATCGGAGATCAATTCGCCCGTTCTGTGTATTATGGACGATATAAAATAATTCCTATTCGTACTGAAATAATAAAATTTTGCGAGACCATAGGATTTGATTATATGGGAGCCGTGATTTGGCAAAAAACAACAACGATGAATACTACCGGTGGAGCAACCATAATGGGCAGTTTTCCTTATCCGAGAAATGGAATAATTAAATTAGATTACGAATTTATTTTAATTTTCAAAAAGTTAGGGGACGCACCAATAGTATCAAGGGAAATAAAAGAAAAATCTAAAATGTACAAAGAAGAATGGAATCAGTATTTTACTGGCCATTGGAATTTTAATGGTGCAAAACAAGATAAGCATTTAGCTATGTATCCAGAAGAATTACCAAAACGGCTTATAAAAATGTTTAGTTTTGTGGGCGACACGGTTTTAGACCCATTTTTGGGAAGCGGTACAACTACTCTTGCGGCAAAAAATTTAGGCCGCAACTCCGCTGGTTTTGAAATTAATAAGAATTTTTTGCCGATAATAAAAGAAAAAATCGGAGCAGATAAAGAAGATTTGTCTAAGGGCGTAAATTTTGAAATTATAGAACAGAAAAATAAAACCACAGATTTTAAAAATGAAATCTTAAAACTGCCGTATATTTTTAAGGATTCAATAAAATTTAGTAGAAAAATTGATCCCAAAAAATTAAAATTTGGTTCAAAAATCGATTCTGTAAATAACGAAAGAGTCGATTTATACTCTGTTAAACAAGTTATAAACCCAGAAAAAATTTTATTAAATAACGATTTAATGATTAAGTTAATTGGAGTTAAGACAAAAAAGGAAATGCTTGATAAAGCAATAGAATTTTTACAAACCAAACTAAAAAATCAAAGGGTTTTTATTAGATTTGATAACTTAAAATACGACAGCGACAATAATTTGTTATGCTATTTATATTTACAAAATAAAACTTTTATTAATGCCCATTTAATAAAAGCTGGTCTCGTAGATGTAGATGATAAAATTGACTATAAGTACAAATTAAAATTTTTAAATTTAACACAATAATATGGCAAAAGAATGGATATTAAATCAAGCAAATATGAGATGGGGATTAACTAAGAAAAGTAAGGTTGGTCCCGTCGCGGAGTTAATAAGAAAATGTGCCCCCAAAACACTAAAAGAGTGGGAAAAATTTTATTTAGAAAAAGCCTATTCAAAGCAATATCTTGAGCAACTCGGGAAAACTTTATTTATTAAGGTTACCGATGTTTGTAAAACCGAAATAGAAAATGTTACCGAAGAAGATTGTATAAATTTCATATACAATTTGGTAATAAACAGAACCTTCGACGGTTATCAGTCAGAAATTCAAACAATTTACGGACAGCTTGAAAAAATTCTTGGAGTTAAAATCGAGCCCGCCCCCGATGAATGGGATAGGGGATATAATGTTGATTATTTTATTAAAATTAACGATAAATACATTGGTCTTCAAATAAAACCAGCGGGGTATGAATATATTACGCAGATAATCAACGAGAGAGAACAACAGAAAAAGACACACGAAAAATTTACCGCAAAATATGGCGGCAAAGTATTTTATATTATTTCAATAACCGAAGGCAAAAATAAGATAATTCATAATCCTGAAGTAATTGAGGAAATAAAAAAAGAAATCGAAAATTTAGAAAAATGAGTGCTCCGACTGGAGGGTCGGAGCAAATAAGTCAGCACAGTCCTTCGATGAACTCAGGATAGTGAGCCACGCCGAACCATATCGGGAGACCGAGGAGCGTAGATTTTTCCTGAATGGTGGTGGGAACGGTGAAATCGAGTTTATCAAGCACCGCCAGTATATTCGGCGCAATGCCGAGGCGATAAAAACCGGAAGATTGGTTTATAGGAAGTACCATAGCGCAAAAAAAGGAGGAGCTAACGCAGTGCGTTCCGGAGTATCCGCTTACGCAGGCGGATACTTTTGGGCGTCACCTCCACCAGCTCGTCCTCGCCGATGTACTCCAGCGCCTGCTCCAGAGAGAGTGTGCGGGGCGGAATGAGATCGTCGGTTACCGCGTCCGTCTTGGCCCGGAAGTTCGTCAGCTGCTTCTGCCTGCAAACGTTCACCGTAATGTCGTTCGCCTTGGCATTTTGCCCCACCACCTGCCCCTCATACACCTTCTCGCCGGGACCGATGAACATGACACCCCGCTCCTGCGCGCGCAGGAGCGCATACGCGGTGGTCATGCCCGTTTCGTGCACGATGAGTGAACCGTGCGCGCTCGCCGGGATGAAATCCAATTTCGGGAAGTAACCCGCGAAAAGAGAGTTCGCGACGCCGGTGCCCCGGGTTTCTATTATAAACTCGTTCCGGAAACCGATGAGGCCGCGGGTGGCGATGAAGAAGTGGAACGAGGCGATGCCCTTATCGACGCTCATGTTTTTGAGCTCGCCTTTCCGCATGCTCATTTTCTGAATAACGAGGCCGGCATACGCCTCCGGCACCTCAATCCACACGTCCTCCGTCGGCTCCAACGTCACGCCATCCTCCTCTTTGAAGATGACCTCCGGCCGCGAGACCTGCATCTCGTAGCCCTCGCGCCGCATGGTTTCTATGAGGATCGCAAGGTGCAGTTCGCCGCGCCCGCTCACGACGAATTCGTCGGCGGAGGCGCCCTCCTCCACACGGAGCGCCACGTCATTGTCAAGCTCCTTGAAAAGCCGCTCGCGGATGTTGCGCGACGTGCAGTATTCCCCTTCCTCTCCGGAAAATGGTGAATCATTGGCCGAAAACACCATCTTCACCGTTGGCTTTTCGATGGTGATGGGAGTCAGAGTGTCCGGATGGGCGGCATCCGCGAGCGTGTCACCGATGTTCACCTCAGGTATCCCCGCGATGGCCACAATGTCGCCCGCGGGCACGGCGTCAATGGGCACGCGTCCCAAACCGGAGAATGTCATGAGTTCCGTGATCTTGAAGTTTTTGGCCGCACAGCCGCTCCGGAGGTGCGCAATCGTCATGCCGTTTTCCACGACGCCGCGATGGATGCGCCCCACCGCAATCCTCCCCTGGTAGTCATTGTATTGTATGGAAGCCACCATCATCTGGAACGGCGCATTGCGCTCCATCTTCGGGGCGGGGACGTGCTGGAGAATGGCATCAAAGAGCGGGGCGATATTTCTCATGGCGGCGAGGTTCGGCGCGATGCCCGCCACCCCCAATTTGCCCGCCGCGTAGAGAACGGGGAAATTCAGCTGTTCGTTCGTCGCGCCAAGATCAATGAAGAGCTCAATTACCTTCTCAAGCGCGTAGTGCACACGCGCGTTCGCCTTGTCTATCTTATTGATCACGAGAATGATCTTATGCCCAGCGTTGAGCGCCTTCTTGAGCACGAAGCGGGTCTGCGGCATCGGCCCCTCCTGCGCATCTACGAGCAGGAGCGAACCGTCCACCATATTTAGGACACGCTCCACCTCTCCGCCGAAGTCCGCGTGACCGGGCGTGTCAATGATGTTAATCTTCGTCCCCCGGTAGATCACGGCGGCGTTCTTGGAAAAAATGGTGATGCCGCGCTCCCGCTCGAGCTCGTTGGAATCCATGATGAGCTTGCTATTCGCCAGCTTGCCGAGTTTGGTCTCGGATTGCTTCAGGAGCGCGTCAACGAGGGTGGACTTGCCGTGGTCAACGTGGGCAATTATCGCTATGTTGCGTATGGAATCCATAAAAAATTGCCGCACTCCGGGCGGCGCTTACAAAACAATATAAACCGAAACATTCAAAAAATCAATCGCCTGTAATATATTGAGGTTGAACCTCCATAGGAGGTTCAACCTCGTTGCAGGATTCAACCTCGTAACATTGTGCGCGTTTGCAATTCCCCTCTCCCGCGCTACACTGCGAACACATGGAACCGCTTGCCGCAAGAATCAGGCCGACGTCGCTCAACGAATTCATCGGGCAGGAGCACCTCGCGGGCGCGGGAAAGCCGCTTCGCATTGCGATTGAACAAAAACACCTCTTTTCCTTTATCCTCTGGGGGCCGCCCGGGTGCGGCAAAACGACGCTCGCGAAAATTTATGCAAAAAATCTGGATGCGGAACTCCATGAACTTTCCGCGGTTTCAGCGGGAAAAGACAACATAAAACAAATTGTCACTTCCGACTCCCACGGTAAACTTTTTGAAAAAGATCACCACAGGCCGAAGGTGCTGTTCTTGGACGAGATACACCGGTTCAACAAAGCCCAGCAGGATTTCCTGCTCCCCTATGTTGAGACCGGCCGGCTCACGCTCATCGGCGCGACCACCGAGAATCCCAGTTTTGAGATTATCCCTCCCCTCCTCTCGCGCTGCCAGGTGTTTGTCCTCAACGAGCTCTCGCCGGAGGAATTGAGCCGGATCGTTGACCGGACCGGCATCACGATTGATAAGGCGGCGCGCGAGTGGCTCATCAACTTTGCGAACGGCGATGCACGCCAGCTCTTGGGGCTCTTGGAGGCGACGCAGGCGCTCTACCGCACCGTGAACGTTCAAACGCTCGCCAACGCCCTCCAATCCAAATTCCTCCGCTACGACCGCAAGGGCGAGGAGCATTACAATACTATCAGCGCCTTCATCAAGAGCATGCGCGCCTCCAATCCGGACACCGCGCTCTACTACCTCGCGCGCATGGTGGAATCGGGCGAGGACCCGAAATTCATCGCCCGCCGGATGGTCATCTTCGCCTCGGAAGACGTGGGGCTCGCGGACCCCCAAGCGCTCACCATCGCGAACGCCGTGTTCCGCGCCGTTGAGATCATCGGCCTGCCCGAATGCGCTATCAACCTCGCCCATGGCGTGACCTATCTCTCGCTGGCGCCGAAGAGCCGCCGTTCGCACGACGCATATTTCCGGGCGGTGGACGACGTCAAAGTGCACGGCAATCTCCCCATCCCGTTGAGTATCCGGAACCCGGTAACGAAGCTTATGAAAGACCTTGACTACGGCAAGGGGTACGAAAAATATACGAAGGAGGACCTGCTCCCCAATAAACTCAAAGGGAAAAAATATTTTGACCCGCCGCAAAAATAACGTTTTTGGTTCTAAATGACGAGGGCAAAGATTTAAATGTTGATTGACGACGTAACTATAAAAGTAAGCGCTGGCAACGGCGGGAACGGCGCCGTGGCTTTTAATAAAAACCTTATGTCGCTCGGACCTGTGGGCGGGAGCGGCGGCAAGGGCGGCAGTATCTATTGCGAGGGCGTCTCCGATTTGAACGCCTTAGGCCAGTTCAGATACGAAAAGGACATCAAGGCGAAGGACGGCGGACCGGGGAGGGGGCAATTCAGAGACGGCGCGGACGGCAACGACCTCATCTTGAAAGTTCCCGCTGGCACGGTGATTCACAATCTGACGGCTGAAACGGAATCGGAAATCACGAAGATCGGCGCGCGCGTCCTCATCGCGAAAGGCGGCCGCGGCGGGAAAGGGAACTTCCATTTCCGCTCATCCACAAACACAACGCCAAAGCAATTTCAGGTTGGGCTCCCCGGCGAGCAGTTCACCCTTCGGCTTGAACTCAAACTCATCGCTGACGTGGGCATCATCGGCCTGCCGAATTCGGGAAAATCCAGCTTATTGAACGAACTCACGAAAGCAAAAAGCAAGGTTGCCAACTATCCCTTCACGACGCTTGAGCCGAATCTTGGAGCCTACTACGAGCTCATCCTCGCAGACATTCCCGGGCTCATTGAGGGCGCGTCTTCCGGCAGGGGCTTGGGTATCAAATTCCTGCGGCACATTGAGCGCACGAAAATTATTTTCCACCTCATTTCCGCGGAATCGGAAGATCCCGCCAAAGATCACAAAATCATCAAAAAAGAGCTTGAAAAATATAGTAGCGAACTTTCAAAAAAAACCGAGTATATATTTCTAAGCAAGAGCGACGCGGTGCCGGCAAAGGACGTAAAGAAGAAGATCGCCGTTTTAAGGAAGATTAGTAAAAAAGCTTTTCCCATTTCCGTCTATGACTGGGACAGCTTGGAAAAAGTGAGAGCGATATTGAATACAATACAGTCAAAAAAATGAAACTCCACGGGCTTATCCAGCCTTCGTAGCCCCGCTTAGCGGGGCGGAGTAGGCCGCCCGTGGTTTTCTCTTGGCATATAAAATATCTTTGATATTTAGGATATCTAGAATGTGGTGCTATAATCAATTATAGCACCCTATTATTTTCTACGGGGTCGTTGTGCCAGCCTCAATTTGTACGCATATGCGTACAAATTGAGGCATCACTTGTTGTAAGGTATTTTATCTTATCTTGAGGACGCCGAATAAAACTCCACGGGCTTACCTGCGCTTCGCCGACCGCGTGTCGCCTGAAGCTTTAGCGGTGGCACAAGGCTTCGGCAAGGCGAGCGCCCGTGGCTTTCTGCAGAGGAGGGTAAATTCGCGACTAACTTCTGACTTCTGAATAGACCTCCCTTGCACCTCGCTACCGCATGCGGTAGCGCCATTTTTTCACGTTCCACATTCTCTCTTTCCGCTTCTCTTCTACTTCCATTCTCTCCTTTCCTTATTCTTTCTTCTCCAACCACCTCCCACTAGCCTGCTACCGCATGCGGTAGCACGCCTTCTGTGCTCTTAATGGATACCTGTATCACCCCCGACCGGCTGAAGCCACAGCAAATTCGCGACTAACTTCTGAATGAAACTCCACGGACTCACGCCCGTGGTTTCTTTTGTTACTTGTTTCGCAAGCCCGCTTCGCGGTATGCCTTCATCCACGGGTTTACGCCCGTGGTTTTCTCTTGGCGTATAAAATTTTGTCCGTCGTTGCGGTTTTCTGCTGCTCGCTTTGTGTGGTGGTCGCTTCCGGCGCGTTCCCGTTTTTCCACCACGAATCGGCTAATGAACACGCTACGGCTGCGGCGGAAGTTCCGTCCGCAACTGGATGGACTGCGCGGTGACGCTCCCGTCCGGATTGGCGGTTCCGCTCACGACAACCTGCGCGCCGCTCGTCAAATCGCTCCGCGCGCCGTCCGTTGATTTCATTATCTTCGTTGAACTCGAGACAAATATGATCTTTGAACTCCCGTCGCGCAGTTTGAGCGTGATACTCTGGCTATCCGTGCTCACAATTTCCCCCGACGCGCCGCCGCCCGCGAACGCGCCGCGCTGACCTTGCTGGCCTGTTCGCTGTTGCCCCGCAGGGAGATTGCTGAAACGTCCCGTCCCCTGCGCGGGTTGTGCGCTTGATTTCCCGTACCGCATCCCTCCATAGAAACTCACGCCGGCAATGACTATCGCGCTTACCACCATCATTACAATTTTGTTTTTCATTTTTTGTTCTTATTTGCTCAATCGACCTTGAATGTGAAATTCGAAATCCGAATATCGAAATTCGAAACAAATTCTAAATTCTCCGCCGAAGGCGGATCCGCCTTTGGCAGAAAATGTTTCAAACCTTTCGTTTCGAATTTTCTCCATTTTCCCCATTTGTTTCGGATTTCTGATTTCGTGCTTCGTGCTTTATGCCTCGCGCTTCGGATTTTCATTACTCGTACCTCAATGCCTCAATCGGATTTAAACTTGCTGCGCGTCTGGCTGGATAGTATCCGAAAGCGACACCAATGGCGCCGGAAACGCCGAAGGCAAGCAGTACTGACGTTAGGGAAATGGCGGTCGCAATGCCCGCGAACTGCGTGACCGCAGATGACGCGAGCCACCCAAAGAAAACACCCACCAGCCCGCCGAGGAATGTGAGTACCACCGATTCCGTGAGAAACTGAACGCTGATGTCAGCGTTCTTCGCCCCGATGGCCTTCCGGAGCCCGATCTCGCGGGTCCGCTCGGTCACCGTCGTAAGCATCATATTCATGATGCCGATGCCGCCCACCAAGAGTGAAATGCCGGCGATGGCGCCCAAGAGAATGGTGAGCGTGTTCGTTATTGATGAGGCGGTCGCCACGATGTCCGACTGGTTCAAAATGTTGAAATCGGCAAGGGTGGGTTCGCTGATGTGGTGGCGGTTGAGCAGCAGATCGGTAACCTGTTGCTGCACGGCGGCCATGGCATCGGCATCCTGGGCCTGGATGCTGATGGTCGTGAGGTACTCGTCGCCGGCCAGGAACCGCTGGGCGCTCGAGAGCGGAACGAAGATCATGTCGTCCTGGCTCCCGAATCCGGAACCGCCCTTCGTCTTCGTAATGCCGACGATCTTGAACTCAACCTGTTTAATGCGGATTGTCTGGCCGATGGCGCTCACGCCTTCCCCAAAAAGATCATCGCGGGCGGTAGGTCCGATGACCGCCACCTTTGCGATGCTCCGCACGTGCTGGTCGGTGATGAACGAACCCTCGTCTATCTGCACATTCCGCACGCTCGGATACGAGGATACAGTGCCGATCACCTGCGTATTTGTGTTCTTACCCTTGCTGGTTACCTGGTAGCGTCCCGAAAGTTCCGGCGCGACCGCGTTTACCATGGAAACCTCTTTCGCGATAGCATCAGCATCTTCCTGCTTTAAGCTGCGTGCCGAACCGCGCCCCTGGCTCACCTGGAACCCCGGGCCCCGCTGCGTGCCCGGCATCACCAGGATCAAATTGGAACCGATGGATTGGATGCTGGACTCTATGCTCCCCTGCGCGCCCTGGCCGATGGACACCATCGCGATCACCGACCCGATGCCGATGACAATGCCGAGCATGGTAAGCCCCGTGCGCACCTTGTTCACGGTGAGCGAGAAATATGTCTCCTCAATGAGATCGGCGGTGGTCATCCCGTTAGAAACAGGTCATCATAGATGACCGTAATAAGCACGGCCTTTTTACAAATTGTCATCCTATTCTTATAAATGTTTGATTGCATAGGGTTGTTTTTGTTGTTTCTAACGGGATTATAATTCGTGGCGGGCATGCGCGGCCTGTGCGCGGTGGTTTCGTATATCTTCTAAAATACCCCCGTCCTGCACGTGGATAATGCGATTGGCGTGTTCGGCTACGTTCAATTCGTGGGTGATGAGAATGATGGTGTGGTGTTCCTTCTCGTTCAGCTCCCGGAACGCATCGAGCACGACCTCTCCGGTCTTCGTATCAAGGTTCCCGGTCGGCTCATCGGCAAAAATAATGTTCGGTTTGTTCACGAGCGCTCGCGCGATGGCTACACGCTGCTGCTCTCCGCCGGAGAGCTGGTTTGAAAGGTGGTCCCAACGATCGGCATCAAGCCCCGCGGCAGTGAGCGCCTGCTCCGCGCGTGCGCGGCGCTCCTGGTGCGGCACCCGCGCGTAGACGAGCGGGAGCATGACATTTCTCAAGACCGTCGCGCGGGGTAATAGATTGAACGACTGGAATACGAACCCGATCTTCCACCGCCTGATATCCGCGAGCTCGTCGTCCGAAAGCTTTGACACGTCGTGGTGGTCCAAGAGGTAGGTGCCGCTTGTCGGCGTATCAAGACAACCCAGGATGTGCATGAGGGTTGATTTCCCCGACCCCGACGGTCCCATAATGGCAACGAATTCCCCCGCCTCAATGTGGAATGACATCCCCTTGACCGCGGTGGTTTCCACATCGCCATTCCGATAGGTTTTGACGAGATTCTCGCACTCAATCATGCCAATGTTGTTTGAATTTTAGAGCCCGAATTGTCGCGGCGAATAAAATTCAACCACAACATTGAGCACCCAGCACTTATTTTTATAACAGAGAATCTTTAATACGTTTTTTAAGATGCGTTCTGGATTGTCCATAGTCTTTTAACTTTCGTTCCCGTCTTCTAGCATCTGTTTCTGATCTGTATGCTTCGTAATATATCAATTCCCATTTTTTATCTTCTCTTTTGTGTTCTTTCAGTCGCCGTCGCAAATCGTCGGTATATCCGTAATACAATTCTTTTGTTATTCGATGCTGAAGGCAATAAGTATAAAACATTTTATAAAAATAAGTGCTGGGTAAAGGTTTTGTCTATAAATTTTTTACGACTTCGTCTTAAAAATTTATACAAAACCCTTTATCGCCCCCCGCCCCCGATGCCTGGAATTTTGATGCCGCCGACGCCCTGCGCTGATTGGGTTTGGGAAGTGGCAGGCGAGATCTCGCGCACGACGACCAGATCGCCCTCCTTCAAACCGCTCACGATCTCCGTCTCCGTATCATTGGAAATGCCGGTCTCGACCGCCTGCTCGCGCGGAGGCACCGCCGAGGGAAAACTTTGGCCGTTCGCCACGGATGGGACCGTCCCGTCAAACACCTCAACGTACGATGCGTCACCGCGGAATTTCACCGCGCTCACCGGTACCGTGAGCACGTCTTGTTTGACGCCGGTCACGATCGCGGCGCTCACGCTCATGCCCGGTTTTATGCGCGCGTCGCCCGCGCTGAAGGCGATCTCTACCGCATAGGACACCACACCCTGCGAAACCGTACCGAGGGTATCAATATCGGTAACCTCCCCTACCGCGCTTGCATCGGGCACCGCGTCAAAGGTAAGGGTAACTTTCTGGCCAAGTTTCACTTTTGCCGCATCAACCTCATTCAAGGTTATCTTCGCGATGTGCTGTGCGGTGATAATGGTCGCGACCGCGGCACCCGAAGAAACGGTATCCCCCTTCTGAACATCCACCTTTGCTATCACGCCCGTGAACGGCGCGCGGATGGAGCACTCGGCAAGTTTCTGCTTGGCGTCTGCGAGCGTGTTCTCCGCCTTGGCTACCTGAATTTTCTGATCCGAGAGATTGAAACCGGTATTAATGATTGTTTCCTTGTTGCTCCGAATGGTGTCCCGTATGGAGAGGAGATTGGAGAGATGCGTGTTTGTCTTACCGGTGTAGGCGCTCAATTGGGAGAGATAGGTGTCGGCGAGCGCGTTCGGTTTCACGTTATATTCAGTAAGCCGATCTTTGTAGAACTGGATGAGGTTGTTGGCGCTCTTCACCGCTTCCGCAATGAGCTTCGTGGTATCGTAGGTCTGGTCGATCATGCTCTCAATGGCTTGATTGTCCGAGAACCGCGACGCGGCTTTGTAGTCGGAAAAGTTCTTGTCGTATGCCTCACGCGCCGCGCGGTACGCCGCATCGGCGCCATTTCTGAATGCGTACGCCTCGGAACTGTACTGCCCCAACGCGTTCTGTACCCCGTTCACATAGTAGTCAATATTCCACTGGCCCGCGGTGCCGAAAGAGCTCGCGTACATGAGGTCATAGAGACCGGTTACGATGCCCGGGAGATCGAGGAATGCGTTTGATACGGCGTTGAACCCGCTGTCGTACGATTTCGCAAGTTCGTCTGCGGCTTTCTGTCTGTCGCCCCGGATGGTTCCCTCGTCGGTGGTGAGCCCTTTCATTTTCTCCAACGTGAGGTTCGCCTGATCCAAACTCACCTGCGCGTCGCTCACCGCCTTCACAGCATCGCTCGTATCAAGCTGGGCGATGAGCGCGCCCTGCCTCACCTCTTGGCCATTTTTGACGCCGACATACACCACATCACCCGAAACCTTCGGTTTTACGTCCACCTGATTTAAAACGGACACCTGGCCGCTCCCGGTGATGGAAACGACAATGGTGCCTTTTGCGGCGGCGGCTGTTACATATTGCGTTTCGCCAGCGGTGCTGGTGAGCGCGGTGTACGCCCGGTAGCCCCCAAACACCGCGAGAGCGAGCACCACCGCGGTTATCACTCTATGGGCCGCCGCATACGTTTTCATCGCGGTAACAAAACGCGAGCGCCATACTTTCCCCGACATACCAACAATCGCCCGCGTAAATTCAACGCTCATTATTATGTAAACGACATTCAGCGACGATGCGGGCCGTTACCTTCAGGCGGGAGTGGGGGCGGAGGCAGCGGTATCACGCGGATAAGTTTTGCCTCAATTTCCCCCGTGTCGTTCGGCGCGCCGACGATCACCACTTGGTCACTGGGTTGAAGCGCGGATGCCGCAATGCGCTCGCGGAATTTCGTCACCACCGTGCTCGTCGTCACAAGCACCACCTTTTCCAGATTATCGGGCCCCTGCACGACCATACTTGAACTGGCAACGGTGAGGATCGTACCGAACGCCCCATGGCTCGTTAAAAAATCCCTGTCGCCGGGCTCCCCGAAGAACCCGCGATGCGGCCCCGCGACTGCCCGGTAGTATCCCTCGCCCCACTGGTACGAAAAGTTTGCTTTCCTGAAGCCGACCAGTTCACCTGCCCGGAACACGAGGAGGAGCGCCACGAGCGCGCCTATCCCGCAGAGAATGCCCTTGAAAAGTTTGGAGCGGAAAAACGTTTTCCAATCCGTAAAATTAATATGCATGGCGGCGGATGCTTATGTAATTTTTATCGTAAACGACCGCCGACCGGCTTCCGCGTTCCGCACAAGGCCCCCGAGTGACGCCATGAAGGCAAGGAGGAGCCCCAGCACGGCAACGGCGGAGAACACCGGCAATGATTCGAGCAGTGAGATACCAAGATCCTTTCCATACGTGATGATCGTCGACCAGTCCGAGAATGCGAGGGAAACGAAGCGGGTGAACCCGGACAGGGCAAGCTCGTTTTGGAGCGCGCCCCACGCGGGTACCAAAAGTGCGCCTGCCGCCACCGCGCAAAACCCGAAAAGAGCCGTCCGGACCCGCGTCCAGCGCCGCTGCACCCCGTATATGCGAAGGAGCACCTCATCAAGGAGGCCCTCCGGCGGCGCGGCGCGGTCAAAATTGCTTAAAAAAGTTTGATAATCGGCGTTCGTTCGCATGGTTCTCTACATTCCTTATACCGCGAAGGGGCGCGTTTTGGTGCATTTTTATACCGCATTGAGAAACGGTGCCAAGCGGGCGTTCAATATCTAACAAAGCAGAGGCGAGCGAAGCGGAGCCGAACGGTTCCTTATAACCATGTCACCGCAATTCAACCATGGCATATTTCACGTGACTGACAACGCTCATTCGTTTTAATATGACGCACGCCGCAAGCGGTTGGGGTAGGTGCTTTAATCAATTAAAGCACCTGGTTTTTGAAAAAGGAAATGAAAAACGGCTCTGATATTCAACAAAATGACTTCAATGAAGTAATAGGAAGCGACTAAAACTACCGCACTAGAAGTTTCCGCAGGGCAATGAGCGCCCGGCGGTGCCTGCTCTTCACGGTGTTCAGTGGTTCGCCAACGATCCCCGCAATTTCCTTGAACGTGAACTGGTCCTGATAGTACAGGAGGAGCACCATCCGATGCGGCGGCGGAAGCTCCGCTATAGCTCCCCCAAGTTCCTCCGCGGTTCGTACCACGTCAAACAGTTCCTCAAGAGAAGGTGCGGGGTCTTCGAGTGATTCTTCGAACATGTCTTCACCTTCTCCCCTTTCCCGTGTCAGCTCGGAAAACGTCGCCGGCTTTTTCTTCTTCAGGAAGTTCAGCGAGGTATTCTTTGCGATGGTGAAGAGCCATGTTTTGAATCGCTTCGTTTGGTCAAATGTGCGCAAGTGTCGCCACGCGCGCACGAACGTTTCCTGGACCACGTCCTTTGCGTCATCGTCGTTACCCACATAGCGGTGCACGAACGCGTACACCGGCGCAAGGTGCCGTTCAAAGAGCGTGCGGAGCGCGGCTTCGTCGCCGCGGAGACACCACTCAACAAGCTGTTCGTCGGTGATGACGTTCGTAAACATATTCGCTCTTAATCTTCGCATCTATGGCCGTGATGTTCAAATAGCTTTTCAAATATCAGGAACAAAAAAACACCTCGCCTCGTGCCGTCGCCAAAGCTTCAGCAATGTGCGACACGCGAGATGCTTTTGTGGTGCGGAATACGGGAATCCCCGCCTGCCAGCGGGCAGGGAACCCGCACAGCTTGGCCCCGCCCCAATTTTGCTTTGTTTTGTGCGACCAGCGAGAATCGAACTCGCGCCTACTGCTTGGGAAGCAGCCGTCCTGCCACTAAACGATGGTCGCAAAATTGAGCGGGATTGCGCTATGTTTTGTAACGGGGCTTGGGAAGTCCCGCAACTTCTCATTAATGTACCGTGCTCGTCGCGGTGGAACTTGCCGCCGGAGGGATGATGATGAGCAGTTTCTCCCCCACCTCGGTGTAGTTGAACTGCGATTTCAATTCCTTGAGGATATTTTCCGGCTGTTTTATATATTCTATCTTCTCCCGCAGTGCCGCGTTCTCGCTTTGGAGCGCCGCGACGGTCGCCTGGAGACCTTCCCAATCGCTCTCCAGCGTGTTCTGCTCGCTCGCAAGAGTATATACGCCCCACCCAAGAAGAGCAATTACCAATAACACTATTCCCCACATCCACAACCTCATATCTCTATGCAGCGATTCACCGCCATTTGAGCTAACTATAGCAATTTTTCCTTCTTTGTCACGCAGCGCAAAATTTTCCTATCACATGAAAACGCGATCGCGTTTTCATGTGATACACAAAGCCGCTACGTTCTTTTTTCTTTTTTTCCATTATTTTTCATTTTTATTTTATCACATGAGCGCGCGGTCGCGTTTTCATGTGATAAATCCCTATCTCTTCTATTTCTTTAGTAGTTCCTTGAATACATCCGGCGGGATAGTGGCTTCCGCGCGCTCCTTCAGGCGCTCTTTCCCCCGCTTCTGCTTCTTCCAGAGCTTCATTTTCCGCGTGCGGTCGCCGCCGTAGAGGTAGCCCGTGACATCTTTCCTGAGCGCTTGGATATCCTCCCGCGCAATGATGCGTCCCTCGGCTGAGGCCTGCACCGGCTGGGCGAACTGCCGGCGCGGGAGGAGCTTTTTCAGACGCTCCACCATCTTCCGCGCCTCCCGCTCATGGGTCTCTCGCGAGAAGAAGCGCGAGAGGCCCGGCACCATCTCGCCCGAAATGAGAATGCTTACCTTCACCACATCAGCGGGGGCGTAACCCGCGAGCTCGTAGCTGAAGGAAGCGTAGCCAGCGGTCGCCGATTTCAACTGGTCGTCAAAATCGCTCACCAGTTCCATGAGCGGCATCGTTGCTTTCACCACAGCGTGGTCTCCCAGCGTTTCCGTTTCCACGTTCCGCATACGGAAGCGCGCTTGGAGCGGCATAATGTTTCCGAGCTGCGCGGGAGAAGCAAGAATGGAAACGGTGACGAGCGGTTCCTCCACCGCGAGCGCGTCCGGCGGCATATCCTCCGGCTTCACGATGGTGCGCCATTCACCTGCCTGCGCCCCGCCTGCACGGGCAGGAGGCAGGTCTTTCACCTTCACGCGGTACGCCACCGAGGGGAAAGTATTCACCGTGCGCGCGCCGAACTCCCGCTTAAGGCGCTCGGCCACAATCTCAAAGTGGAGCTGCCCGAGGAACCCAACCTTGTAGCCGCGCCCCAGCACCTCGTTCTGGTCCGGTTCAATGGAGAGCGCGGAGTCGTTCAAACGCAATTTCTCCAACCCCTTCGTGAGGAGCTCGTAGTCGTCGCTATCTTCGGGGTAGAACGAGACGAAGACCACCGGCTGGGGTTTGTAGTATCCGGTGAGCGGCACCACCGGCGCGGTACGGTTCCCCCGCCACACCGTCACCGTGTCGCCGATCGTGATGTGCGCCGCGTCGCGGATGCCGGTCGCGAGGTAGCCGATGTCCCCAGCGCTCAACGCCCCGTCGCTGCCGAGGGATTTCAACTCCGGCGCAAAGTAGCCGATCTCCTTGAGTTTGGAATGTACCCCACTTGCGAGGAGTTGCACCTCATCGGTTGCGCAAATGGCGCCATCAAACACGCGCACCGACGCCACCACTCCCTTGTGGTCGTCATAGAACGAATCAAATATCAAGGCACAACTATGACCATCACTATGACTATGACGGGGCGGAGGTATCCTTCTGATAACCGCTTCCAGCAGCTCCCGAACTCCCTTTCCTGTTTTGCCGGAAACGAGGAGGATATCGCCCTCCGACGCCTCCAATAGTTCAGCAAGCTCATAAACCACTTTTCTTATTCTCTCATCGCGTTTGTCATCGTTATTGTTATTGTCATCGTATTTTCCAAACAGGTCCACCTTGTTCACCGCCCCAACGAGGGTAAGCCCCGCGGCCCTCGCGGCACGGAAATTCGCGAGCGTCTGCGCCTGAATACCCTGCGTTGCATCCACGAGGAGAATGCCGCCTTCCACCGCTTCAAGCGCCCGCGAGACCTCGTAACTAAAGTCAGAATGTCCAGGAGTATCTATCAGGTTCAGAACATATTCTGAACCTGCAATTTCTAATTTCTCCGCCAGAGGCGGATCCGCCTTCGGCGGAGAATTTCTCCCGCTTCGCGGGATCTCGCGTAGCGAGATAATTTCTAAACCTTTGTTTAGGATTTCTGATTTTGGATTTCGGATTTCCGGATGATATATCATCCGGACCGGTGCCATCTTGATGGTAATCCCCCGCTCCCGCTCGAGCTCAAGCTGGTCGAGGTACTGGGCGTGCATCCGGCGGCGCTCCACGGTCCCCGTTGTCTCAAGAAAACGATCGGCAAGGGTTGACTTGCCGTGGTCCACGTGTGCGATTATCACGAAATTCCTTACGTTACTCATAATCCAACTATTGGTTGTTCATAATCTAACTACTGTAAGATAACCCAATAAACCATGGCGCGCTATACGTTACAATTCCGCGATCGCGGAATTGTAACATTTTACACGAGTTCCTCTTCGGTGGTGCGGAAAAACTTTAAGAATGGCAAAAGATTCAGTTCGGAGAGACTCTCCAAAAAATCTTCTGGAAGCGGCGCGGGGCCAAACCATACACTCTTCTGGATGGGTTCAAATCCCAATAGCCGTAACTCTACCCTCAACCAATCTCGCATTTTTTTATGAGATTCGGGTATATCAAAAGCAATGATCATATTCTTTTTGTGCTTCATTGCTGAGGATGCCGGATATTTCCCATGACCTTTCGCAAAACGCGATTTTCTATTTTTGAGGTGTTGTTTCCCACGCACGGTAATTGCCCATTCGCCCTGTTTATTAGAAACAAGACCGAGTTTTCGCAGGCGTGAGAGCGTAGCGCGAAGGGTGACATCCTTAAACTCATATTTCACTTCGTGGGACTTTCCATAGCGAGGAAGCCCATAGAGCATCTGCCGCATCTTTCTATACCCTCCGGAGTATCTGGATAGAATGGTAAGCAGGTCGTCTACAAAACTCATGACCGTATTATAACAAAATTGTTACAATCTCGCGATCGCGAAATTGTAACAATGCTTGAGTCCGCACGGAGTTCTACGGGTAATAGAACATTTCAGTAGAAAGGAACTGAACTATGCTACTTTAGCGTTGTAGCACTGTTCCCACTGCATCATTCAACAATTCCCGCGAATTAGAGAAGGGAGAAAATGGTGCTGGTGGCTGGGTGCTACAGTTAACTGTAGCACCCTTAGGCGGGACAGTTCCGGTAGGCGCGTGTTTCTTGGTTAATAA
>Ga0066637_10000385_pt1 | contig 26463 bp, 27 predicted proteins | sample CryGeyCG2014_020_FD_62737 | JGI IMG/M metagenome (GOLD analysis project Ga0066637, IMG submission 62737) | Groundwater microbial communities from aquifer - Crystal Geyser CG08_land_8/20/14_0.20 | ecosystem: Environmental > Aquatic > Deep subsurface > Groundwater | place: USA: Utah: Grand County...
CCTGCGCTTGGCGAGCCGCGCCGTGCGCGGCGAGCCAGTGTTTCCGTTCTCTGCCGCGCTTCGCGCGGCTGAATCAATCGGCAAAATTTCTGAAAGTTTGATTCTGGTGCCCCCACCAGGACTCGAACCTGGAACCTTATCCTTAAGAGGGATCTGCTCTACCAATTGAGCTATAGGGGCGACAAGAGATAAACAAAACAATAAAAGATACTTGTTTTTTTATCGCAATTTCAGCCGAAAGTCAAATTTTCAGGGAATAGGCCAATCAATTTCAGTGGGACAATGGGACCATCTATTTATCAGTGCTCGCAGGTTATTTTTATCGTGCCGTCCGCAGTGCACCAGCCATTGCAATCAAACCGGCAATGCCAGCCATCGCCTGTTTCAGAATGAGTGTTAAAAATAACAATGTCGTTACGGTCGTCCGGGAGGCAGTTGCCCCTTATCAATGCATCCCCGGCGTTGCAATACAGGTTACCATCTATGTAATCATCGGGATTATTAAACCCTTCTGTTATATACAATTCTTTGTTATATTGAACCGGAGTATAGCCGCAAGCGCTGTTATCCCAGCCCGAGGCAGCGCAAATAGAATCATTGCATAGTTTGTTTTTATCTATATCGCAATATCCGGACCCGTAAACAACTGTCCAGCCATTAGAGCCGCATTTTATTTCGCAATTATAGCGGCAGTCGTTGCCAAGGGGCGTGTAACTTGAAGGTTTTGTATTATCGGCATCAAGACCACAGCCGCCAGAACAGCTATAACAATAATTTCCGGTAACCCAGCTTGAGAAACGCTCTTTTTCATCGCACTCCGCGTCTGCTCCGCAGTCCTTTTCGCATTTAGCCGGAGTTTCGCAGAGGTCAATATGGGTTTGGCCGCAGTCAGGACAACTTGCGCCGATGTTGATTATCACCGGCTCTCCTTCTTTTGCGTTGCCCTCGTTATCTATGCATCTTGCCAATAGCGAATAACTGCCCTTGGAAGTGAATTTGTAATCTAGAGAGGCAGTGCAATTTTTACAAGGCGATTCGGAAAGAGTCATATATTCTGTCGGCGATCCGTTTATTTTCAAAGCGCATCCGACCACCTCTCCGTTATCTGAAACTTGGGCGGAAAATGTTTTTGTGATATTTAATTGGGCAGTGGTTGGGCTGATTTTGCCCACAGAGATATCATTGCCACCTCCACCATTACCACTACCACCACCATTAATAATGCAATTGAAGTTAGCATCAAAAGGGCCCAGATTGCGGTTTGAATCATCGCAGTCTTTCGTTGCCTCGCAGGAAACAGGACAAGTGACGGGTTTTTTGTCTGAAATTCCCCAATTGCAAAAACCATCCAAGTCCCTATCGACACATCTTATTTCGAAATTTTTATCAGGGGGTGGGATTGGTGAACCCATCGGATATCCTACCATTCCATCAGTGGGGAATATAGAGGTTTTCCCATACCCATCGTTACCCCAATTTTCACCCCAGCTGTTTTTAAATATCCAGAATATCCCGTTAGGGGTATTTTCATAACCAACTAATACCACTGCGTGCTCTACGCCATCCATATCTTCATCTGGGAAGGCCTCGGGCAGCAGGGCGATAAACAGGGGGCCTTTTGTAATAATCAACTCCTTAATTTCTTCCTCGCTTAGATTAAATAACAAATTACTTCCAGCGATTCTCCATATTCTCTTTTTCCAGTCTTGGCACAAATTATCATATGAACAATCTCGGACCACCCATTCATAGTCTGCTGGGTCGCACTTCTCATCCGCCAATCCCGCATATCTGGCCCAACAATAAATCGGCGGAGAGTCATTGCTATTTTGGCATATTGATAATATCCCTGATAATTCTGTTATATAGTGATTTGGAGACCAATAACAATCTGAAAACATTTGTTCCGATAAATCAATATTCAAAATTTGATTATAGTATAGATTGATATATGCCTCTATTGTTCCCACAGCAGCATAAGTCATGCAGCTGCCAAAGTTTTGAAATTTCACACTAGTTAGCCAATTTTTTCCATGCCTGTTCCGCTAATCAAAAGAGCTTGGCAGGGCAGAGGTTGAGGCGGATTTTGGTGATGTCTGGGCTCCCGCCATCTCAAAAATCCCTCCCTTGTAATATTCAAACCCCTGAAGATTGGGGAGCTTTTCTGTTCCGGAAACACCCATAAGCATCTTTTTCTCTTCGTAAGAATATCCTGATACAGAGGTCTCTCCGGCTGTCCACCCAAGATTATTTTCTTTGATATGCTGATTTATTTTATCTATTTTTACGTTTCTTTGCGTTTTATGGACAGCAGAGCCATAAGATTTTATCCCCATCGCCCTTACTTGTTGACCAAGTCCCTGTTCATCGTTCAAAACAGAGACCCGGGAAATAGTAAGGATAGCCCCTGATATTTCTGTGTCAATGGATTTGGGGGTGATGCCGCTTAGCACGCAGGTCTCTTCGCAGTGGTTCTCAAAGGAAAAAGAGCCCGAGTCAAAAGGGCCGCTGGCTTCGTATACCAGATATTCTTTTCCTTGGGCATCTGTAAGGATTACACGGGCATAACCATCTGTTTTGTTAAGCGTTCCGCTGCCTGAAATAGAGAGTGAGTAAATCGGATTGGCAGAAGCTTGTGCTGACACTTGCGCGGTTGAGAGAAAGTATCCCAAGGACAGGAGCATAATCAAGAAGCTCATTTTCAAGAAGCGTATTTTTAGTCGGAATATGTTTTTCAGTGTAGATATTATTAATTTTTAGGGAAAAGTTATGACAGTTCCGCCGGTAGAAAATGTTGCGCCAACTGGTATTGTTGTCAGGACAGCGCCGGGGGTGATTGGCGGAGTAAAGGCAGTGGCTGGGGGCACGGTAGTAACCGGAGATGGAGGCAGGGACGAGGTGGGGATTGGGCAATCGATGTCAAAGAATCCGTCTTCCCACCATGTCCTGAATTGCGGCTCTACCCAGTTAGTATTCAGGTTTATGGCTTGGAGAAGTAATCCGACAAAGAAAAAGGCGCCATAGATAATGACAATGCCAATCAGGGTGCTGGTGATTATAGTTCTTGCTTTTGATATTTTGGCCGGGTCGCCGGCTGCGAGCATAAACATTCCTCCGCCGATAATGAGCATCAAGAGGGCTAATGGTGGCGTTATGTTGAAAAAAATGAATTCCAAAATTCTTTCAACCAGCACAAAAAAATGGCAAAGAGTGCAGGGAAGGCTTTCATTTATATCGGTTGTGCTGGGGTCGTCTTGGCTTTGCCCGCAAGGCACGAGTCCAGCTGCTGATGCTTGGCTGGCGATAGCAAATAGCCCCAAAAATAGTCCGATTATTAAAATTTTTGCAGTTTTAGTCATATTTTTAGTTTTACATTTTTAATTTTGTTTTTACTTTACATTTTTAGTTTTACATTTTTATTTTAGGTTGCGAAGCAACCGCTGGTGCCCCCGGAAGGATTCGGACCCTCAACCTTCGCGTCCGAAGCGCGACACTCTGTCCAGTTGAGCTACGGGGGCCTGATTTAATTCTATATTACCAATTGAAAAACCGCAAGAATTAAGTTAGAATTGGAGAATATGAGTATTCCCATAGAGGTAAAGAAAATAGTCAGCGTCCTTGAAAATAAAGGTTTTCAGGCCTTTGTGGTCGGCGGGTGCGTCAGGGATTTATTGCGGGGAGTTGAGCCGAATGACTGGGACATAGCCACTAATGCCAACCCAAAGGAATTGGAAAAGATGTTCCCTAAAAGTTTTAGCGCGAATAAATTCGGCACAGTAACGGTTTTGACTTCAAGCAAGAAGGACAACTTAAAAGAAATAGAAATAACCACCTTCAGGACCGAAGAGAAATACACAGACAAAAGGCATCCGGACAAAGTCAGGTGGGCGAAGACAATTGAGGAGGATTTGGCGAGGAGGGACTTCAGCATCAACGCCGTAGCGTTGAAAATCCAAAATCCAAAATCCAAAATCCAAAATCACGAGATAATTGACCCTTTTAATGGGCAGGAGGATTTGGAGCATAAGCTGATTCGGGCGGTCGGCCAGCCGGAAGACAGGTTTCAGGAAGATGCTTTGCGCCTGATGAGGGCAGTGCGCCTTGCCGCTGTTTTGAATTTTGACATAGAAAAACAAACATTGTCGGCTGTCAGGAAAAACGCCGGGCTTCTGGAGTTTATTTCCAAAGAGCGGATTAGGGATGAGTTTTTGAAAATAGTGATGTCCGATAATCCGGACAAAGGCATAGAATCGTTAAGAGAGACGGGCCTTTTGAAACATATCATGCCCGAATTGCTGGAGGGTTATCAAGTGGGGCAGAATAAACATCATATATATGAAGTGTATGAGCACGCCATCAGGTCTTTGCAGTACGGGGCAAAAGAGGGCTTTAATAAATATGTTCGCTTAGCCGCTCTTTTTCACGATATCGGAAAGCCCAGAGCCAAAGAAGGCCAGGGAGCGGATTCAACCTTTTACAATCATGAGGTAATTGGCGCGAAAATGGCAGCCAAAATTTTGGAGCGCTTGAAATTTTCAGGAAAAGATATAGAAAAGATTGTTAAGCTGGTAAGATATCATCTTTTTTACTACAATGTTGGCGAAGTGCAGGAATCGTCAGTCAGGCGGTTATTGGCGAAAATCGGAGCAGAGAATTTTGACGAGTTGGTGCAATTGAGAATGTGTGATAGGATTGGCTCTGGCTGTCCCAAAGCTCTTCCCTATAAGTTAAGGCATTTTCAGTATGTAGCGGACAAATTAGCCCTTGACCCTATTGATGTGACCACCTTAAAAGTGGGGGGAGACGATATTATGGAATCTTTGAAAATAGGGCCAGGTCCGAAAATAGGAAAAATTCTCTCTGTTCTTTTAGGGAAAATTCTTGATGAGCCAGAAAACAACAAGAAAGCTTATTTGAAAAAAAGAATCAAAGAGTTAGGCGCTCTTAATGAAAAAGAATTGGAGAGATTGGTCAGCCGGGCTAAAAATAAAAGAGAGGAAATTGTGACCAAGAGAGACGAGATGACCAAGAGGAAATATTGGGTGACATAAGAATGAAAAATGAAAAATGAAAAAATAAAAATGACGGATAAAAATCCAAAAAGAAATAAAATTTTAATTTTACATTGTTATTTTCCGTTTTTCGTTTTACATTTTTAATTTTCTTTCGGGGCATAGTGTAGCAGCAACATTCACGATTCGGGTTCGTGCGACTCGGGTGCAATTCCCGATGCCCCGACCAATAATTTCTATGAGGAATTTTTTTGAAAAAACATCATGGCCTTTTCCGGGGTCTAAAAAAGAAACAACGGAATTCGGTAAAGCGAAAAGAGATATTTCGGTTTGCGAAAAATGCGGAGCTGCATTTTGGCAAAAATCGTGGCATCGCAGATTGGAAGATATCCCGGATTATGAAAAAGAAAACACTCATTCCGGGATTTGCCCCGCCTGCCAAATGATAGCGGACAATCGTTATGAGGGGGAAATCATCATTGAGAATGTTCCGGAAGAGAAAAAAGGAGAAATAGAAAACCTAATCGGCAATTTCTCCGAGACCGCTTTTAGGGAAGACCCGATGGACAGGATTATCTCCATTCAGACGGTGGCCAAGGGAATGTTGAGGGTTTTGACCACCGAGAATCAGATGGCCCAGCAGTTGGCCAAGAAAATAAAAAAAACGTTCAAAGGAAAGGTTTCCCTTACGCATTCCAGAAGGGAATCTACTCTCCGCGCAAAAATCATTTTACCATAGGGGCGAAGATGGCGCATTGACACCAAAAGCAAAAGAAGATACTATGATTGTAATACAAATTATTACAAAATTATGAGAAAAATAATAAACTTATCAGTGCCGGCAGGAATGGCAAAATCAATTGACGATATTGTCGCCAAAGGCAATTATGCCAGCAAAAGCGAGTTTTTCCGCGACCTTTTAAGAATGTGGATGGAGGGAAAAATCTTAAGAGAGCTGGGCGAGAGCCGGAGAGAGCTGTCTTCCGGCAAGGGGCAGGTACTGAGAACTCTTAAGGATTTGAGATAAAACCCTGCTTTTTATGGTAAAAATTTTTTACTCAAGCAAGTTTGCTCGCGAATACCGCAAATTGCCTTTATCCGCCAAAAAGACGGCCGAAAAGAAAGAAAAGATTTTTAGAGAAAATCCTTTTGATTCAAAATTGAAGACCCATAAATTAAAAGGAGGATTGAGGGACTTTTGGTCTTTTTCTATTGATAGAAAGTATAGGATTATTTTTGAGTTCGCAACCGAAGAAAAGGTTTGGTTTCATTCTGTGGGGGCGCATGACATATATGGATTGTGGGAATAGGGCCATTAGCTCAGTCGGCAGAGCGCCGCACTCGCATTGCGGAGGTCGTCGGTTCGAATCCGACATGGTCCATTATATAATTTTATTGGGAATGTCGTTTTATAAATACATATTATTAATTGCCATTGCCTTGTTTTTGTGCCTTGCGGCAATTTTGTTTTCTATGGCTAAAAAAGAAAATAATTCAGTTAAGGAGATTTATTTTAGGGAGAGATGTTTTAGAGCAGAGGTGGTAGAGACAATGGAACAGAGAGCCAAGGGCTTGATGGGGCGGGATGATTTGGCGGAAAATCAGGGGATGCTTTTTGTTTTTCCGGAACCGGGGCTCTATGGGTTTTGGATGAAAAATATGCTGATTTCCATTGACATTATCTGGCTGGACAAAGATTTGGCCATTACTCATATAGAGCATAGTGTCCCGCCCTGCGAAGCCGACCCCTGCCCGGCTTATAATCCGCATTCCCCTTCCCAATATGTTTTGGAAATAAGGGCCGGGCTTGCCCAAGAATTAGAAATGAAAACAGGCGATAAATTTTATTTCAAAGGCAATGGCGATTAATACTAAGGAAATCGGAGATATTGGAGAAGAGATTGCAAAAAAGTATTTGCAGGGCAAAGGGTATGAAATTCTGGACAGGAATTTTTTCAAAACAGTTAATGGATTAAAAATCGGAGAAATAGATATCGTGGCCCGCAAAGAAGGCGCGATTATTTTTTTTGAAGTGAAAACGCTGACCGGGGACAGGAGGTTTGCGCCTGAATCAAAGGTTAATTTTCAGAAACAGGAAAAGATATCTAAAATCGCCCAAATCTGGCTCGATGAAAACAATATTCCGCCGGATTCTCCCTGGCAGATAGACGCGCTGGCAATAGTCCTGGATTTTTCTTCGCGCAAGGCCAGGGTCAAACATTTTCAGAACATTTAGCCCCGTTTTTCAATAGGTTTCACTTGACAGGAATCCTAGGATTGTTATTATGAAAAAAGAAGGTCCAAGCAGTTGGGCCGTTTTTTCTGAAATTAATTTTGTTAACAAGGGGCGGTCAACAAGGCCGGGCCTCATAAAGAGACCCGGACTCCTTGACCCGTTGACCGCTCGTTGATAGATAAAACCATGGAAGATATAAAAGCTCTCGCCTCCTCTATCTCTCAAATTGCCGAAGAAAAGGGCATCCCGTCCGAAGTCGTGATTGAGGTCATAGAGCAGGCCCTGGCTGCTGCCTATAAAAAAGATAATGATAGGAAGGGAGAGAATATCAGGGCGAAAATGGAGATGCAAACCGGCAAAGTAAAATTTTGGCAGGTTCTTGAGGCGGTTGACGAGGATATGATTTACTCGGAAGAAGAGCTGGAGGAGCTTAAGCTCAAAGCCGAAGAAGCCGGAGAGGCGGGAGAGAGGCAAGAGTATGTTGAGGAAGCAGAAGCTGGCGGGGATAAGAAAATAAGATTTAATCCTAAGAAATACATAATGCTTGATGAGGCGAAGAAGACGAAGCCCAAGATTCAGGTTAATGAAGAATTTTTGATTCCTCTGAAAGCAGACACTGATTATGGGAGAATCGCGGCCCAAACCGCCAAGCAGGTTATTCTCCAGCGCCTAAAAGAAGCAGAAAGAAACGCTGTTTTAGAGGAATACAAGTCAAAAGAGGGAGAGGTTGTTTCCGGGGTTGTCCAAAGGGTTGAGGGCCCGAATGTCTTTTTTGATATCGGCAAGACATTAGGCGTGCTTATTCCCGCCGAGCAGATACAAGGCGAAAGCTATTATGTCGGCCAACGGCTTCGGCTTTTTCTGCGGAGCGTGGAGGCGGGCCCCAAGGGCCCAACTATCATTTTGTCCCGGGCTTACCCAAAATTTATTTCTAAGCTTTTTGAGATTGAGGTGCCAGAGGTTTCTTCCGGCCAAGTGGAAATTAAAAGCATAGCCAGAGAACCCGGTTTCCGCACGAAAGTCGCAGTAAGCACAAATGAAGAAGGCATTGATCCTATCGGCGCTATGGTCGGGCAAAGAGGCACAAGAGTGATGGCGGTCATCAACAGCTTGTCAGGTGAAAAAATTGATATTATTTTATGGGCTGATGATCCGGAGGAATTCATCAGCAATGCTTTGTCTCCGGCCAAAGTTATGGAGGTTCGGGTGGAAGAAAAAGGCAAGGCCATTGTCATAGTGGCCGAAGACCAGCTTTCCTTGGCGATTGGCAAAGGGGGACAAAATGTCCGCTTGGCCGCCCGGCTTACTGGCTGGAAAATAGACATTCAGGCTGAAGGCAGTGATAAGCCGGGAGAACAGAAGGAATTAGAGGAAGGAGGGGTAGAGAAAGCGTCAGAGCCAGAACCAGAGCCAGAGCCAGAACCAGAAATTCAAAGACCAGAGGAAGGGGAGAAGAAGGCGGAGAAAGAAAAGCCAAAAACAAAAACCAAAAAGCCAAAAGTTAGGAAAAAGAAGAATCAGCTAAAGCTGGTTAACAATTAACAACCGCAATCAACTATGAATTTGGTCTATATTCCTCTTATCGCATCAATCATAGATATTTTATTTGTCTTTTTATGGATTCGCCTTTTAAACAAATTGAGTTCTGGCCAGGAGAATCTGCAAAAAATAGCCGGAGCCATAAGAGAGGGCGCCAGGGCTTTTCTCAAAAGAGAATTTAAAGTGATGATAGTTGTTTTTCTGTTGGCGGCAATCGTGCTGGGGATTCTGAATAAAAATGTTTTACCGTCGATTGTCTTTTTGATAGGCGCTTTTATTTCCAGCTTGGCCGGCTATGTGGGGATGATGGTTTCCACCTTAGCCAATGTGAGAACAACGGTTTCGGCCCAAAAAAGCTTTCCCGACTCATTCAAGACCGCTATCCGGGGTGGACAGGTTATGGGCTTCTTGGTCGTGGGGCTGGGGCTTTTAGGGGTGATTATCCTGTGGATGGTCTTCCAAGATGTCAATCTTCTAATCAATTACGCCTTAGGCGCTTCTTTGGTCGCTTTGTTTATGAGAGTGGGCGGAGGGATTTTTACTAAGAGCGCTGATGTGGGCGCTGATTTAGTCGGGAAAGTGGAAAAAGGAATCCCGGAAGACGACCCGAGGAATCCGGCGGTTATTGCCGACCAGGTAGGAGACAATGTCGGGGACATTGCCGGCATGGGCGCAGACCTTTTTGAATCGTATGTTTCAACGATTATTGCCGCCATGGTAATCGGAGCCGTGGTTTTCGGAACAAAAGGCATAATTGCTCCCTTGTTCTTGGCGGGAATCGGGATTTTCAGCTCTTTATTAGGCACATTTTTTGTGCGCGTTTCCAAAAGCGCCCTGCAAGAAGAGTTTTCCAAACAAACCGAAAGCGTAAGAAAAGCCATGGGAAGGGGCGTATTTATTGCCAATGTTTTGATGATTGCCGGGTCATACTTTTTAATAACTATTCTTTTCAAAAGCATCGGCCTGTTTTGGGCCATTTTGTTCGGGTTGCTTGCCGGCTGGCTGATAGGCAAAACAAGCGAATATTTTTCTTCGGAAAAAAGAAGACCGACTCTTGATATCGCAGAGGCAGGGAACAGCGGAGCGTCAAGCGTCATAATAGAGGGCTTGATTGTGGGAATGAAGAGCACGGTTCTGCCCGTCTTGGCAGTAGGAGCAACGATTGTTTTGTCTTACCATTTCGCCGGGCTTTATGGCATTGCCCTGGCTTCTCTCGGCATTCTGGGAGTGTTAGGCATAAATCTTTCCACTGACTGTTATGGGCCTATTGCCGACAATGCCGCCGGTATTGCGGAAATGGGCGGTTTGGGAAAAGAAATCAGGCAAAGGGTTGAGGCCCTGGATGCCGTAGGAAACAGTACGGCTGCAATCGGGAAAGGTTTTGCCATTGGTTCGGCCGCCTTGGCCTCCTTGGCTTGGCTGGCAACCTACGCGCAAAAGATTAATGTTGCCTCAATAAATCTTTTAGAGCCGAAACTTCTTGCCGGCCTGTTTATCGGAGCGATGCTTCCTTTTATTTTTTCTGCCCTTACCATGAAAGGGGTGAGCAGAGGGGCCTTAGAAGTGGTCAAAGAGGTCAGGCGCCAATTCAGGGAAGTGCCCGGGTTGCTGGAGGGTACGGCTAAAGCTGATTATCGTTCCTGCGTTGATTTAGTGACCAAAAGAGCCATCAGAGAGATGCTGGCGCCCGGGATTTTAGTAGTTATTATGCCGATTTTAATCGGGTTGACTTTAGGCAAAGAGGCAGTGGCAGGAACATTAGTCGGGGCCTTAAGCAGCGGATTCCTGCTGGCTTTGTTTATGGCAAATTCAGGAGCGGCTTGGGACAATGCCAAAAAATATATTGAAGCAGGCAATCTCGGGGGCAAGGGTTCCGATGCCCACAAAGCGGCAGTAGTCGGAGATACGGTTGGAGACCCCTTTAAGGATACAGCCGGGCCGTCGCTGAATATCCTGATTAAGCTTATCAGCGTTGTGGCCCTTATATCATTAGCCCTATTTACTTAAAAACCAATGGAAAAATCCGTTAAAGAGGTAAGCGAAACAAAAAAAGAAATATCTGTTAAAGTCCCTTATGAAGAATTTAATAAGTTTGTCCGAAAAGCGTCAGACGAGCTTGTGAAAGAAGTAGAGATTAAGGGCTTTCGCAAAGGTCAGGCCCCCAAAGATTTGGCGATGAAGGCCGTCAAGCAGGAAAAGATTTTACAGCGCGCGGCCGGTTTTGCGATAAATGAAATTTATCCGGAGATAATACGAGAGAACCAGCTGGAAGTGCTTGGGCCTCCGGAAGTCGAGATTCTGAAATTAGCGCCATCCAACCCCCTTGAGTTAAGGATTAAGGTTTTTGTAATGCCGAAAATAGAATTGCCTGATTATCGGGAGATGATTAAGGGCATCAAACAAGAGGAGTTAGTGGTCAGCGACGAAGAAGTTGAGCAGGCGTTTAAACAATTGCAGGAAGCCAGAGAAAAAATATCGCAGGAGCAGAAGGACAAGATAAAATTTGACGAACCGGAAGGGCTCAAGAAAATTTTGAGGCAGGAGATTCAAAAAGAAAAAGAAACGATTGAAAAAGGCAAATTGAGGAACGACATTCTCAAGTCAATCTCGGAGAAATGCAATTTTGAAGTGCCGGAAATTCTGATTTCCGCGGAAAAAAGGAGAATGATGGATGATATCAAAAGAAATGTCCAGCAGGTTCTGAAAATGACTTTTGAAGATTACTTGAAGAAGATTCAGAAGACAGAAAGAGAGCTGGAAGATTCTTTGGCCGTTGAGGTGACGGAAAGAATAAAAAGAATGATGATACTGGGCAGAATCCAGATAAAAGAAAGCATTGAAGCCAGCAAGGAAGAAGTGGAAAAAGAGGTTTCAGGGTTTCTAAGCCATCCTGCCAATGCTGAAGTTAGAGATAAAATCGACCAGACAGCCCTTAGAACTTATCTTAAAGAGCGGCTGGAAGATGAAAAAACTCTCCAACTCCTTGAAGGGATGGTTATTAATCATTAATTATTAATCATTAATCATTAATCATTATCTATTTATGAACCTTATACCAATGGTTATAGAGAAATCAGGGCAAAGGGAGCGGGTTTATGATATCTATTCCCGGCTTTTAGAAGACAGGATAATCTTTTTGGCCGGACCGGTAACGGATATCGGAGCTAATTCCATTATTGCCCAGATGCTTTTTTTAGCCAGCAAGAATCCCAAAAAAGATATCAAGTTATATATCAACAGCCCGGGCGGTTCAGTCACGGCTGGATTAGCCATCTACGACACCATGCAGTATATCAATTGTCCCATCTCCACGGTTTGCGTCGGTTTGGCCGCCTCTATGGCCGCGGTCCTGCTGGCCGCAGGAGACAAGGGCAAAAGGTTTGTTCTGCCCAATAGCGAGATTCTGCTCCATCAGGTTGCCGGAGGCGTAAGCGGAGAAGCGGCGGCCATAGAAATTACGGCCAAGCAGATTATCAAGATAAGGGACAAAATCAACAAGATTCTTTCCAAGCATACAGGCCAGCCGCTGAAAACAATAAGCACCGATACGGACAGGGACTTTTATTTATCCGCGCAGGAAGCAAAAGATTACGGGCTGGTTGACGCGGTTATTGAGACAAAAAAGGCCTAATTAGGCAAAATTCCTTTACAGACAGCCGCTTTACTGATATCATCATTGTTATCAATGAGAAGTTATTAAAATCATTAATTTGGAATTTGGTAAAATTTGGTAATTAATATCAAAAAATGATTTGCCAGTTTTCCAGCAGACAATATGAATCAACTTACCCTACTGATAGCGGGCTTTGTTGGCGCCGGGATAGGAGCAACCTTAGGGTATCTTATTCGCCAATCAATCGCCAAAAAACAATTAGGCAGCATAGAGTTAAAGATTCAGAACAAGATAGCTCAAGCCAAGAAAGATGTTGACAGCATACTATCTCAAGCAGACAGCAAGGCCTCCGAAATAATCAAGAAGGCCAGAACCGAAGAAGAGCTGCGCAAGAGGGAATTTTTGAAAACCGAAAGATTTGTTTTGCAAAGAGAAAACGCTCTGCAGACAAAAATCACTGACTTGGATGAAAAAGAGAAACTGATTTATCAAAAGGCGGAAGAAATCAAAGAATTAAAAGAAAAATTGCAGGGGATGATAGACCAGGAAATCGGCAAGCTTGAAAATATTGCCCAGTTCAACAGGGATGAAGCCAAAAATGAGCTCTTGGAAAGGATAGAAAAAGAAGCGCAAAAAGAAATGATAGAAAGGATGATGCGCTTAGAGCGTGAAGGAGAGGAAAAATTGAAAGAGAGAGCCAAAGAAATAGTAGCCCTGGCTATTCAAAGGTGCGCTTTGCCGCAAGCCCAGGACATAACCACAACCACGGTTAATCTCCCTTCAGACAAAATCAAGGGGCGGATTATCGGAAAGGAGGGGAGGAATATAAAGGCGTTTGAAAAGGCAACCGGGATTGAGGTGGTGGTTGACGAAACGCCGGAGGCAATAACTATTTCCGGGTTTAATCCCTACCGGCGCTATATCGCCAAAAGGGCGATGGAAAAATTGATAGAGGACGGCAGAATACAGCCGGCGAGAATTGAAGAGATAGTGGCCAGGGTGGAGGAAGAAGCGGTTGAGCAGGTGAAGCAGGCCGGAGACGCGGCCGTTTACGAAACCGGAGTGCTGGATTTGGACCCGAAATTAGTGGAATTGCTTGGACGGCTCCGCTTCAGAACAAGTTTTGGCCAGAATGTTCTTTTGCACTCCATAGAGGTTTCGCTTCTAAGCGGGATGCTGGCTGAAGAAATCGGCGCTGATGTAAGGGTGGCGAGAAAAGCGGGATTATTGCATGACATCGGCAAGGCCATGGATCATCAGGTTCAGGGGTCGCATACTGATATCGGCATTAAGATTTTGGAGAAATTCGGAGTGGAGAAAGAAACTATCAACGCCATGAAGTCGCATCATGAGGAATATCCCTACGAGAACATTGAATCACACATAATACAGGCGGCTGACCAGATTTCCGGAGCTCGGCCCGGAGCGAGGAAAGATACTTTGGAGAATTATCTCAAAAGATTGGGCGACTTGGAGAATATCGCCAATTCCTTTGAAGGAGTGGAAAAAACATATGCTATTCAGGCAGGCAGAGAATTAAGGGTTTTTGTAAAGCCGGAAGAGATTGATGATTTGGCGAGTGAGCGATTGGCGCGGGATATTGCCAAAAGGATATCAGAGGAGTTAAAATATCCAGGAGAGATAAAAGTGGTGCTTATCAGGGAAAAAAGGATTATAGAGTACGCCAAGTAATCCTGAATAAACGGTGGTCAAATTATAAAGGTCGAGTTTATAAGTTAAAGAAATCAAAAAGATGACAAAACAAGATTTAGTTGACGTTTTGGCGCAAAAGGCAGGTATTTCCAAGGCAGCGGCCGGCGAATGCTTAAATGTGATACTGGACGAAATCGGCAAGGCCTTGGTAAAGGGACAGGAAGTTGTCCTGACTGGTTTCGGCAAGTTTATGGTTGGGAAGAGGAAAGCCAGAACAGGCAGGAATCCTCAAACAGGAGCAACTATCAAGATTGCGGCGGCCAAAGTCCCGAGATTTAAGGCCGGAAAAGCGTTGAAAGATTTAGTTAAGTAAATCTTTTTTCCCTAAACCAAAAATCCGCTCTTCAGCGGATTTTTGGTTTAAAAGCGGGAGACGGGAATCGAACCCGCATTAACAGATTGGAAATCTGGAGTTCTGCCATTGAACTACTCCCGCATTCGGGGGGCCCGGACTTGCCTGTCCCAGGCGGGTCCGCCTTGGGCGGAAACCGGGAATCTTTCGCTCCTGCACCCGCCTAATTTTTGCGCATTCGGGGTGCTGGGAATTGAACCCAGTCTGCGTACTCCCAAAGCACGAGTACTACCGGTATACGACACCCCGAAAATTTTGGCGGGCAGGAGCGAAAATGTCAACCATTACACCACCCCCCGCAATTATGATGTTAGTGGAAAAGCAGCGGTTTGTGAAGAGGTTTCTTGATTTTCCCGATTATGTTAAAATATATCAATATGTAAAATGCGCTTGTGGACAACATCCTTTTTCAATTTAACATTTTCGCCCAATGCAGAAAATATCAAGTCCCGCTGGGGCAGTGTCCCCAATTCCTGTTTTTGGTTATGGGCATAATTATTATCGTTGCCAGCGTTTCATTTTACGCAATAGGCGAAAGATATGTGTCAGACCCGAGAATAGTGGCGTTAGTCATTTTAGTGGTCTCCATAACCCTGCTTGTTATTGCCTTTACTATTACCCGCAGTTTTGAGGATTTGGCAGAAGCCAACAGAATGAAGGCCGAGTTTGTGAACATAGTTTCCCATCAGCTTAGAGCCCCCCTGACCAATTTGAGATGGGCCACCCAATTTTTATCATCCGGAGAGTTTTCAACAGTGGCTAAAACATTAGCCACTGGCAAGGAATCGGAATATTTTGAGATTATAAAAGATAATTCTCACAGGATGGAACAGCTGATTGACGATTTGCTTACTATCACCCGCCTGAAAGAGGGCAGAGCCGACACCAAGAAAACGAAATTTTCATTGGCCGGAGTGGTCAGGGGCGTGATAGATGAAGCCCGGCCCTTTATGAAGGCATCTAATATCTCGATTGAATTAAAGGAAGAGAAAAATACGCCGCTGGTCTTTTCAAGTTATCCCTTGACAAAGATAGTGGTTGAGAACTTTGTGAACAATGCTATCAATTACAGCAAGAGAGGAGGGAAAGTAGCCATAGAGATCAGGCCGCTGCCCAAAAGAGTTGAGTTCAGAATAACAGACAATGGAATTGGCATTCCAGCCGGAGACCAAAAATATATTTTCGAAAAGTTTTTTCGGGCTAAAAATGCCGACAAGGCGTCTATCTACGGCACGGGATTGGGGCTTTTCATCGCGAAACTGGTTATTGATGAGATGAAGGGGAAAATTTGGTTCAAATCCCGGGAGAATCAAGGAACGACCTTTTATTTTACTCTGCCAACGAGTTAATCATTAATCATTAATCATTAATTATTACCATTATGAGCAAAATTTTACTGATAGAAGATGAGGTAGCGCTTCAAAAAACCCTTGGTGAATCGTTAAAGTCCAGAAAGCATGAAGTGCAGTCGGCGTTAGACGGCGAAGCAGGATTACGTTTGGCGAAGAGCGGGAAGCCGGACCTCATCCTTTTAGACCTGATTCTTCCCAAGAAGCACGGGCTGGATGTCCTGAAAGAGTTGAGGAAAGATGATGAAACTTCCAATATTCCGGTGATAATTTTAACCAATCTGGAGAATGTCGGGGAGGTGGAAAGCGCCATTGAACTTGGAGCGACCACTTATCTTGTGAAGGCGAATTACAGCTTAAATGAGGTCATTGAAAAAGTGGAAGAAGCGCTTAAGAAGAGCGCTCAATCTGATTAAAAACATTAAGAGATTTTTTATTCCCTATGAAGCTTGACGCCAAAAGGTTAAAGGCATTTATTTTGGACGCAGAATTGCTGACCAAGGAGCAGTTCGGGAAGGTTGAAGAGATAGCCAGGACCGATAATCAAAAAGTGGAGGATGTTTTGGTTTCCCACAGCTTTATCTCTCCGGACGATTTGGCCCGCCTTAAGGCCTATATCCTCGGAATACCGTTTATCAGCTTAGAGCAGGCCATTATCCCGGCTGACGTTCTTGAGGTTATCCCCGAGCCGATAGCCCGCGCTAACAATATAGTCGCTTTTAGAAAGGACAAGAAAAATCTGGAAGTAGCCATGATTGACCCGGACGACTTGCAAACCATAGAGTTTATTAAAAAGAAGTCCGATTTAAGGATTCTCCCCCGCCTGACTTCCCCAGAAGGAATTAAAGCTGTTTTGGCTCAATACAGAAAAACCTTGAAGGCGGAATTTCGGGATATGATTAAAAAGGACGCTGGCGGAGTAAAGATGATTTCCCCAAGAAAAGAGTTTGGGGATAAAGAGGGGCAGAATCTCAAGAAAGTGGCCGAGGAGCTGCCGGTTATAAGAATCGTTGACACTCTTTTAAGGCACGCGGTTTTAGACAGGGCATCAGATGTTCATATCGAGCCGACCGAGAAAGAGGTCTTAGTGCGCTACAGGATTGACGGCATTCTCCATGATGCCATGACTTTGCCGAAGCAGGTGGCTCCGGGCATTGTGGCAAGAATCAAAGTGCTTTCCAATTTAAAATTAGACGAACATCGTCTGCCTCAAGACGGGCGCTTTAAGTTCAAGAGCGACAATGACAAATATTCAGTCAGGGTTTCGGTCCTCCCTGTTTTAACCGGCGAAAAAGTAGTAATGCGGCTTTTAGCCGAGGGGGCCAAGGGTCATTCATTAGAGGAACTCGGCCTTAACGGCGACGCGCTGGAGCATATTTATTCGGCGATTAAAAGGCCTACGGGAATGATCTTAGTGACCGGCCCGACTGGATGCGGAAAAACCACCACCCTGTATTCAATCTTGGAAATATTGAATACTCCGGAGATAAATATATGCACGGTAGAGGACCCGATTGAATACCGGATACCAAGGGTTAATCAAACTCAAGTTTTCCCCAAAATCGGCCTTACTTTTTCCAGCGGTTTGAGGTCTTTGTTAAGACAAGACCCGGATATTATGATGGTTGGCGAAATCAGGGACACTGAAACCGCCTCTTTGGCGGTCAACGCCGCGCTGACCGGACACTTGGTGCTGTCAACTCTTCACACCAATGACGCCGCCGGCGCCATTCCCCGGTTGATAGATATGAAAATAGAGCCGTTTTTAATCGCCTCCACTCTTAATGTTATTTTAGCCCAGCGCTTGGTCAGGCGGCTATGCGATTCTAAAGAAGAATATACGCCGACCGAGGCGGTCATAAAAAGCTTGTCTAAGCAATGCGATTATCAGCGTTTTATCAGGGCGCTAAAAGAGGATAAAATAATAAAGCCCAAACAAGAAATTTCAGACATTAATTTTTATCACCCAAAGAAGAGCAAATCGTGTCTGGAGGGCTATTGGGGCAGGAGCGGAATTTTTGAGGTCTTGCCCATTACCGAATCGATTAGAAAATTGATTGATGAGGGCGTTTTTTCTGAGAAAATTAAAAATCAAGCAGTCAAAGAAGGCATGAGAACAATGGTGGAAGATGGCCTGGTCAAGGCGGCCTTGGGAGTGACCACTGTTGAAGAGGTATTGAGAGTGGTAATGGAATAATAGAATTCCAAAACCCAAAACCCAAAACCCAAAATTAAAAATCAGAAGTTCCAGTTAAAAGTAAGGGAATAAAACACTTTTGGACTTAATGCTGAAATTTTTAACTTTTAATTTTTAACTTTTAATTTATATCGTGACTATCTATTCCTACATCGCCAAATCATTTGAAGGGAAAGACAGAAAAGGGACGGCCAAGGCCGGCAGCAAAAAAGAATTAGCTGTCCTGCTTAAACAGGATGGATTTTTTTTGGTTTCCGCAAAAGCAGTTAAAGCATCGGAAAAGAGGAAATTTTCTTTAGGGTTAAAATATGTTTCCCTGACAGACAAGCTGATGGCGACTCGAAATTTGCAGGTGATGATTGCCGCCGGGGTTTCTTTGCCAAGGGCCCTAGAAATCCTTAGCGCTCAAGCCAAGAGCAAATATTTCAAGAAAATTTTGGTTGACATAAAGGACGAGATTATAAAAGGGACGGCTTTCTCGGTTGCCCTGAAGAAATACCCCAGGATTTTTCCTGAAATATATCACAGCATGATTCAGGTTGGAGAAAAAACAGGCAAAATGGAAGAAATTCTCAATATCCTTACCCTTCAGCTTGAAAGGGTCTATGAATTGCGCTCAAAAATAAGGGGAGCGATGGTTTATCCGGCGGTCATAGTCGCAGCAATGCTTATCATAGGAGTTATTATGCTGGTCAAGGTTGTCCCTCAGCTTAGCAAGACATTTCAGGAATTGGAGATTAATCTTCCTCCGATGACCTTGTTTGTGGTTGGCCTCGGCGATTTTCTCGCGCATAGATGGTATTTGGTTATAGCGATATTGTCGCTGCTGATTTTTGGGATGGCGGCGCTCTTAAGAAACAAAGTCGGAAAAAGATATTTTGACGCTTGGCTTTTGAAAATTCCAGTAATCTCAAGGCTGATTAAAAAGATTAATTGCGCCTATACTTCCCTGACGCTTAGCGCCTTGATTCAAGGAGGGGTCCCTATCGTCACTGCCTTAGGGATCTCGGCTGGCGCGGTAACTAATACTTATTTTAAGGAAGCGCTTAAGGACGCGGCTAAAAGAGTCCAGGAAGGAGAGCGGTTGTCCAAATCAATGTCCAAATTCCCTAACTTATACTCCAATCTTTTTCTGCAAATGCTGCGAGTGGGCGAGGAAACCGGTGAAACATCAAGCATGCTTGCCAAATTAGCAGATTTTTTTGAGGACCAGGTAAATAATGTCACCAAGAATCTATCTTCCATTATAGAACCGGTTCTTTTGCTTTTTATCGGAGTGGTGGTGGCATTTTTCGCGGTAGCTATGGTTCAGCCGATTTATTCAATAATGTCAGGAATGTGAGAGGGCGCAAAACGGAAAACGGAAACCGTAAAATAAAATACAAAATACAAAATCATAAAGAGCAAGGTCGCAACCTTATGTTTTTTAATTATTCAACAGATAGAGGATTTACATTGATAGAGGTATTAATCGCCACCCTCGTAATCTCCATTATTTTTTTGGGCATATTCGGTGGTTTCCAACTTATTGTCAGAGTGGTGGCGCAATCTAAGGCCAGCATGCAGGCGGTATATTTGGCGTCAGAAAAAATAGAGGAGATGCGGGGCTTGACGTTTGCCGATATTAAAACAAAACAAGAAAACATCGTTATCAATGGCATTGAGTATAATATAGAGACGATAGTTGAAGAGTTTGACGATTGTGCCGATGGGACCATTGAGGGGATTGATTGTTCGGGGGCGGCGGTTCTCCCCGATGCCGCGCCGAATGATTATAAAAAGATGAAGGTCAGGGTTTCCTGGCAGGATTTTTTTGGAGGAGAGATGGTTTTAAGTTCTTACGCCGCCCCTGAATCCATGGAAACGGGCGAAGGAAAAGGCGCTTTGAGGGTGTCCTTGAGCGACAGTTTGGGCCAGCCGATTGAGATTTTGACCGGTGACCAATTAGCTCCCTGTCCGCCGAGTTCCATAAACATAATAAACGAGGGCTGCGCTCTGGACCAATGCTATGGCACGGACACCAATAATCCCGGAGTTCGCCTTTTAATTTTGGACGAATCCTTGGAGCCGGACGATTATAAGATTATTGTCTCAAAGAGCGGGTACGCGAGAGGAGAAACATTTCGTTCCGGCGAAGCATACGGCGATTCAATAATCGCCACTCCCGCCAGAAAGAATCCGACTATCAGCGAGGGGGAGCTTTACCCCATCACCTTTATTATTGACCCCTTGAGCGATTTGAATATAAACACCGCGCTTGCTTGGAGCGGAGACAGTTTTTTTGATACTTTTTTAAGCGGAAGCAAAATTTCTTCAATGGAGAATATTTCTATTACTGACGGCCAGATAACTCTTGCCACTAGTTCTCCGGTAAGCTACTTTGAGGCCGGATATTTGGAATCATCTTCTGTAATCCCGAGCCAGATTACAGAATGGTATGAGTTTGAATGGTCGGACTTGGAAGACATTGATACGAATATTGCTTATAAAGTTTTTTATGCTACCAGCAGTTCCTGGCTTTTAATCCCTGATGAGGATTTGCCCGGGAACAGCGTCGGGTTTGATGTCTCCCCCGTTGACTTGAGCCGGCTAAATATTGATAAATATTCTGAATTAAAAATAAGGGCGGATTTTTTAACCAGCGACCTTTCTAAAACCCCGATTTTGTATGATTGGCGTCTTTCTTGGAAAAACGGAGAGGAAACGATGATTTCCGATGTCAGCTTTGATATCAGGGGCGATAAAACGGTGGGCGCAGACAGCGATGAAAATCCAATTTATAAATATTTGCAAACCCAAACCTCCGACTGGAACGGGGAAAAGTTGTTGCCAGGACTGGAAACAGACAATTACTACTTCTCTAATTTTACAAGAAGCGGCGGCGCGCTCAACCTTAACAATGAACTAAGCCCGATGCCTTTTAATCTTCCATCTGGAACAAGTGAGAGTTTTACTCTTTATCTTGAGTCAGATAATTCTTTGCTTGTTAAGGTGAAAGATGCCTCCAGCGCCGAGCCGGTCTTCGGCGCCGGGGTCAATCTTTCCAATGAGGGGCTGGGATATGATGTGGATTTGACGACAAACGAACTGGGGGAAGCGCTGTTTCTGCCTCTGCAAATCAGCGCGGATTATACATTAGAGGTTCAGGCGCAGAACTATTACAGCCAAACCGCCCCGATTTCTGTTTCAGGAGAAGATTATAAAGAAATAGGCATAGAAAGATATGAATGAAGACCCGCCTATTTCGCTCGCAGGGGCTTGAAATTAAATTATACATAAAACTCAATCAATGTCTTTTAATCACAAGGGGTTTACTTTAATAGAAACATTGGTCGCCATATTTATTCTTGGCGTTTTGACTACGGCTCTGTTTTCCATTATTCCGGCAATTTACCGGGTGGATAGTTATGTTTGGCATCAGGCCTACGCCACGAACGAAGCGAGGAGGGGCGTAAAGACAATAATAAGAGAGATAAGGGAAGCGATTACCGCTGAAGACGGGTCGTATGTCATTTTGTCAGCCCGGGACAACGAGTTTATTTTTTTTAGCGATATTGACAAAGACGACGACATAGAAAGGGTAAGATATTTTTTAGGAGGAACCTCGGATTACCAGCAAACGCAAGAATGCGTTTCATATATTGACGGGGGCTCCTGCTCGGTGATATTCTCCGATTTTTTGAATGGGACGCTTAACGAGGCGAGCGTTCAAGCGGGCGTCAAAGGGGATTTCGGATTGTCGTCCGAAATGGCCGACATCTATGCTGACGGAATTCTTTTGGGCTCGGTTTGCGCCGGCGGGTCGTCCTGTGAGGACTGCTCTGCCGTTTGGAACGGCGTGACCAGCTTTGACGCGATGAGTCAGACCGCTGATGGCTATTTGCAATTGACTGCCGATGCCAGCAGCCAGGTCAATGACATATGCTCTCCCGGATATTTTTCCATGCGCGCTCAATTCCAATTGAATTGGCAAGCCACGGAAGCCGGAGTGGAAAGAGAATTTAAGAAAGGAGTCATAGAGCCGGTCGGCGATATTCCGGGATACCCGGCAGACCAGGAGGAAGTCGTCATATTGTCCCATTACATTCAGAACCAAATAGGCAGTCCCCAAAAAAGCGTATTTAAATATTTTGATAAAGATGGGCAGGAAATCACTGACCCGGTGGAAAGAATAAACAACACCAAGATTATAAAAGTTATGCTGATTGTCAATGTTGAGCCCAATCGCACTCCAGACGATTATTATCTGGAAAGCAAGGTTCAATTAAGAAACTTAATCTCCGGAGATGAATAAAAGAAAAGGATTCATCATCACCTATATCCTGGTATTTGGTTCGGTGTTTATGATTTTGTTAATAGCGGTTTCGGGCTTTGTTTTAAGCCAGATGAGGCAGGCGAAATATGAGTTGGCTTACGAACAATCGTTGCATATTGCGGAGGCGGGATTGAATAGATACAAATGGTACTTGTTGCATAAGGAGCAGGAACTCTTTGGAGGGGTTGAGATTGGGTGCCCGCCTTCGGATTGCGCTTCCTGCGCCCCTTGCGAATATGAATTCTCTTTGCCCGGCGCAGGCGCTCTCGGGAAATATCGGTTAGAAGTTCTTGAAGAAAGGGCCTGCGATATAACCACCTCTGTTCAGGTGGTTTCCACGGGCTGGACCTATCAGTTTCCGGACGCTGACCGGAGTATAAGGGTTCATTATATCAAGCCGACGGTGGCTGAATATTCTTATATCCTTAACCACAATGTTTGGGCCGGCGACGACAGGATTATTATGGGGCCGTATCACTCCAACGGAGGCATCCGGATGGACGGCCAGAATAATTCTTTTGTCAGCTCCGAGCAGATTCAGTGGTCTTGCACTGATTCGTATGGCTGTTCGTCCTGTCCCCTGGAATGCGCTTATAGCCCGTCTCAAGGATGCCTTTGCCCGGGCGTTTTCACCACCGCCAACGGCAATGAGGATTTGTTCCGGATAGATGCCCCCCATTTTGATTTTGAGGGGATTACTATTGACTTAGGAATAATCAAAGGGCTTACTCAACCCCCGCCCGAGGGCCAAGGCAAGGGTTTATATCTGCCTCCCTCAAACGCTTACGGTTATCATGTTATAATCAATCAAAGACAGTTGTCGGTGAGGAAGATAGAGAGAGTCAGCAGGGTCTATGCCTATGATACGGATTTAGGTTATTTTTGGGAATATTCAATCATTGACCGCGAAGGCGCCGCTGTTAATTATAATTTGAGCGACTGCGGGCTGGTTTTTATAGAAGATAATGTCTGGCTTCAGGGCACAATAAGCGGCAAGATTACTCTGGCAGCGGCGGACCTTATCAGCCCGTCGGTGACCAGGAATGTTTGGTTAAAGGATGACATAGTGTATTTAAATCCGGATAATTCGGACAGCTTGGTTGTCATGGGACAGAATAATGTTTTAATAACGCCGGACTCGCCGGATTATTTGGACTTACACGGGGTATTCATCGCCCAAACCGGCCATTTCGGCAGAAATTATTATTCTCCTTACACTTATCCCAATTATGCCAAAAAAGAACAGTTGAACATGCTTGGGTCTGTTATAAGCAACGGGAGGGTCGGCACCAAATGGACTTCAGGGAGCGTGTGGGTTTCAGGGTACCGGGAGAGGCGGAATATTTATGACCCGACAATGAGTTTTAACCCCCCGCCTTTTCTGCCCTCCATTTCAGAAGAGTTTAGCTATAAAAAGTGGGAAGAAATACAATGAAATTTGATTTGCTCAACTTGAATCCCGGGACTTTTGGGTTAGATATTTCCGACCGGTCTTTGAAGGCGGTTTTTTTAAAAAAACACAAGAGGTCTTTAAGAATAGGGGGCTTTGAAGAAGTTTTTTTGCCGGAAGGAATAATTCGCGGAGGCGAAGTCCAGGATATGGAAAAACTGGCGGTTTTTATTAAAAAGACGAGCGGGAAATTGAAAGGTCTTGAAACCAGGCAAGTTATTCTTTCTTTGCCGGAAGAGAAGTCGTTTATCCGGCTCTTAAGAATGCCGGCCATGAGTGTGCCGGAAATCAAGGCGGCCGTGCGGTTTGAGGCGGAGAATTATATCCCTTTCTCGGCAGACAAGGTTTATCTTGATTCCCAAATTGCTCAATTTCCGGGAGAGAGCAGGGACTATATGGAAGTTTTGGTCGCCGCTTTGCCTAAAAAAACCGTTGACTCTTACGTAGCGGCGATCTATGGCGCCGGACTGATACCGGTGGCCATGGAAACCGAATCGCAGGCAACGGCCAGAGCGCTGATAAAGGGCTCTTACGCTCCGAAACCTGTTTTTATAGTTGATATGGGCGCAACTTCTACCAACTTCAGCGCTTATCTCGGCAATTCATTGCGCTTCACCTCATTTATTACTTTTTCCACCAATAGCTTAGGGACGGTCTTATCTGAAGCATTGAAGATAAGCCCGGAAGAAGCGCATAAGGCCCAAGTCCTTTACGGATTCCAAAAGAAAGGAGGCAGAGCAAAGAGGATATTTGAAGTATTGTCTCCCGCAATGGCAGTGTTTATCGCAGAGATTGATAAGCATATTGATTATTATCAAGCCCATTCTTTTCAAGGAAAAGGAAACGGTATTAAAGAAGGCGTCCGCGAGTTGATTTTATGCGGCGGCGGGGCAAGAATTAAGGGCTTAGCAACCTTTGTTTCCCAAAAAACAGGGCTAATCGTCCAAAAAGGAAATCCGTTAGCGAATCTTCCTTGGGAGGAAAAATTAAATAAGAAGATATTGAAGGACGATCTCCTCCCTTTTTCTACGGCAATAGGGCTTGCTCTAAGAGGATACAGGCCGGCATTATATGATTAATCTTTTACCTCCAATTGAAAAAAGTAAGCGCAGGCAAGAGAGATTGCTGAAGTTGACATGGATTTTAGGCGTCTTAACGGTGGCGTCAGCGCTCTCGTTCGCCCTTATTTTGCTTTCCGTAAGATTTTACATCGCCGACCAGATTAGGATACAAGACGTCTTAGTGGATGAGGCGAAGGGCAAAAACATCAAAGTCAATATTTTGCAGGAGAAAATAAAAACGGTTAATTATACCCTGTCCGGATTGAACGATTTTTATCAGAGTCAATTTCCGCTGACGGATTTCTTGGGGAGGATTTCCCTACTGCTTCTCCAAGATATGTATTTGGAGAGGTTTTCGTATCAAAAAGAAAATTTTCAGGCGACCTTCACCTGTCATGCGCCGACCATTGATTCTATTTACGAGTTCCGGGAAGCAATGAGAAGCCAGGGCGATTTCAAGGATGTCAATTTTGTCTTGCCGGACTGGCTTGAACCGAATAACATTACATTCAGAGTAAGTTTTAAGTTGAACAATGAATTATAGGCAGAAATTATATGTTTCCATATTTTCCATAATCTTCGCGGTTTTATTATTGTTTGTTTTTTGCATTCTGCCGGCCTTGAAGGCGATTGCTTCAAGTTCCCGGGAGTTGGCGCTTCGCCGGCAGGAGCTCGCCTCCATTGAGTATCTGGCGGAAAGCTTTGAGGATTTTGAGAAGAATTTCCAGTTCTACGAGGACGGCCTTGCCGAAATGGAGGAACTGCTTCAGCGGGAATCCTTAATTGACCCCGAGATTCCGGTAAGTTTTATTAATTTTTTCAAAGAAGAAGCGTCAAATCTCAATCTTGTTTTAAAAATTTTTCCGATTGCTTTTCATGAAAACAAAAATGGGCAATGGAATTATATGAGTTTTAAGATAGAAGGCAAGGGTCGGTTTATTGACATAATGAAATTTCTTGAGAAACTGGAAAACAGCCGGTGGCTTATTAGCGAGGTTAGTTTTGATATTTTGAGCTCAAATGAGACCCTGGCCAAGGAAGAACCAAAATTTGGGGGAGAATATGCGGAAATTTATCTTTCAATAGAGGTCTATGCCAAAGATTAATTTTAAAATAAATATTAAGGGCGTTAGGCGGGCGATAACAAAAATTTTTTGGCTTTTGGGGCGAAGGGCTTTTGTCGGGTTTTTAATTTTCTTTTTCATCGGTCTGTTTATCGGGGGCGTGATTTTTTATTATTACGGATTTTTAGTCGTAGTCCGGGAGCCGGAAATAAGGCCGTACGAGGTAAGATTAGACGACCAGCTGTACCAGCAGTTCCTTGAGAGCTATCGGCAAAGAAGGGTAAGTTTTGACAATGCCGGCTTTAAATTGTATTTTAATCCCTTTTTTCACTCAAATATTAAATAAATGATTTTAGCGCTATGGGCGCGCCTCAAGAGGTTTGCCCGCTTCGGGTGGACGGACCTTGATTCAGGGGCGCTTTTGTCGTATAGTGTCAGCACCAGCCCTCGTAGCATAATTGGATAATGCAGGGCCCTTCTAAGGCCAAGATTAGAGGTTCGAGTCCTCTCGAGGGCACCAGCGGTTGCTTCGCAACCTAAAATAAAAATGTAAAACTAAAAA
>Ga0066637_10000388_pt1 | contig 26388 bp, 26 predicted proteins | sample CryGeyCG2014_020_FD_62737 | JGI IMG/M metagenome (GOLD analysis project Ga0066637, IMG submission 62737) | Groundwater microbial communities from aquifer - Crystal Geyser CG08_land_8/20/14_0.20 | ecosystem: Environmental > Aquatic > Deep subsurface > Groundwater | place: USA: Utah: Grand County...
TGGAGAGATGTGCATAAAGTTCCTTTGCGGTCGTTCCATTTAGAAATGTTAGTCAGAAAGGCATTTAATGCGTATAAAATTGAAGACTATGCGGGTGGAATTTGGGCGTTCTTTGCAAAAACAAATAATCTGTTTAACGTTAATAAAACGCAACCATTTATTCCAGAGCCAGGCAGGAACAATGTTTATGTTGACCAGTATCTCTATACTAATCCTTTTTTGTTGGCAGAGGTTAAGCGAAAAATCAAAGCGCACTTTATATTTGCTCAAAAAGCGTTTGATTATATGCAGAAAGGGCAAATTGGTTTTGCAAAACAGATGTGGAGTAAGATACTGGGAAGCGGTTTCTATACGCTTCCAATGTCTAATCCCCCTAAAACAACATCTTCCACATTTTTGTCCGAACTATTAAAGAAAAAAATTGATGGTGGTAATGTCTGAAAAAACATGAAAATAGGAAGAGCGAGTACTTTTCTATAATCGCAATATAAAACAGCAAACCCAGGGAGGATTTGGCAGGTTAAAAATCCAAACAGGCAAAAGTCAAACCTGCCTGCGCTGAGGCTTCGGCGGGCAGGGAATATGAACACCAGATTGATAAGATGGTTTATAAACTGTATGATTTGACAGATGAGGAAATTGAAATTGTGGAGAATTACCATACAAAATTATAAATATCAAAATGTGTATGGTAATTTTATTTGACATATATTACCATACAAGATATAATATTTTATGAAATGTATGGTAACTAATCTATATGTTTTTATTTGGAGATGGATAAATGGGGGTAATAAAAGGTGTGCTAAAAGAAGAATTGGATAATTCTATTCAAATGCAGAAAGATTATGAAAAAGAATTATCTAAACTGCCCAAAGGGAGTCTTATAAAGAAGAGAATTAAAGGGCATGAATATTACTATCTTGTTATAAGGGAAGGAGGAAAAGTAAAATTTATATACAAAGGTAAAGTATCTAAAGAGGAGATTAAAAAATATAGAGAAGCCCAAAAATACAGGGCCAAATACAGAAAGTTGTTATCTCAAGTAAAAAAGCAGATTAAATTTTTAAGGAGTACTCTTCGTGGAAAAGAATCAGTATGAATTATGTATTGAAGTTTTGCGTAGATTTGACAAAGCAGGTGTCTTAAGAAATATTGTTCTTATAGGCAGTTGGTGTATGCCATTCTATAAGGAGTATTTTGCCAATATGAAATATATTTCCTCCATAAAAACAAGAGATATTGATTTTTTAATTCCTAATCCTGCAAAGATAAAAACAAAGATTGATATTGCAGAATTATTAAAAGACCTTGGTTTTGTCATTGGTTTTAAAGGTTTACAAGGATATATTAAATTAGAACATCCACAGTTAGTTATTGAATTTTTAGTTCCTGAAAAAGGCAAAAGAATAGACAAACCATATCCATTACCACAATTAGGACTTAATGCTCAGACCTTAAGATTTTTAGATTTCCTTACTCAAAATATTATTCATACAAAAGTAGAGGATATTTCAATAACTATGCCGCATCCTGCTAATTTTGCGCTACATAAATTAATAATACTTCAGAGAAAACGCAATCCGGAAAAGATATTGAAAGATAAAGAATCGGCAATAAAAATATTGAAAGTGCTTATAGAGAAAGGTGAACAAGATTTTATTAGGCACATATTTAATTCAATGCCTCAAAAATGGCAAAAGAAGGTAGAAAAAGGAATAGGAAAATTTGCAGAAAAAGAAATTTTGGATATTTTTATAAATAAAGATTCAAATCTCACCGAGACAAGCAAAAGTTAAACCTGCCTACGCTGAGGCTTCGGCGGGCAGGGAATACGAACACCAGATTGATAAGATGGTTTATAAACTGTATGACTTAACTCCCGAGCCAATGTCAAGAGCTGGCACCAAAGAACAGAACTACTCGTCTCTGCCTTTGGGTAGCCCCATTTCCTACTTGCATTTTCTTTTGCTTTCTGCTATACTTACTCATGGCAGTTCCTCCTTTCCTTAAGCTTGTTCCTGACAGGCTCAGGAATTTGGGAAGAGGTGTGGGGCATTTATCTTGTTTTGGATTAGAAGGTTTTCTTAGAATAAGACGCTGATATAAAATCAGCGATTACAATACCCTTAGGAAGAGACCAATAAAAACTTAATACTAACACCAAACACATAAAAATAGGACATTTCTACTTTGTTATGACAAAACTTAAAAATTTGTTGACTTTTTACGACTAATTTGATATACTTGAAACAAGGAGGAAAGCAAGATGGTCTTTTCTGATTTAAAATTAAATAGAGTAATTTTAGAATTGAGATATGACCGTGGTTATCTCTACTTAGATAGATGTGGTAGAACTCACCTTAAGATACTTGAAGATCCAGAGTGGGAATTTGTCCAAGCTTCTCCGGAGATTACTCTTTTAAAAAACGAAAAAAGGAATTTGGCGTTGAATTTTAATCCTTTAAATATCCGCTTTATCCAAGAAGAAGTAGAAAATCTCAATCAATTCAAAGCAAAGACTAGTAAAATTATTCCAATTATTACTACTGAATTAGAAATTAAAACCTTCAAAAGGATTGGTAATAGATATCGGTTTATACTCACTGTGGGAAGTATTGAACAAGGAGAAAAGTTAATTAGAAAAACAGGCATTTTGAATATTTCAGAGGATAAGGTTTCTTTGTTTGGGAAAAGCATGAAAAATAGCAACATTGTAATCATAATTGAGAACGAATATTTGAATTATAGAATTGAGTTAAAAACAGTTGAGAGAGATGATAAAAAGATACCTAAGAACCTTAGAATTAATGAGGCTTTTAATCCTAAGTATGGTTTATTAATAGATGTTGACATTTTTACCGTAGTGGATGTTAAGACAGAAGATTTCAATCCAGATGATTTTATTCAAAAGAACTATAAAGTTCTTGAGAACAACCTTATAGATTTTGTTAAAGGAGGCTAATAATTATGAATTATGGAGGAACAACTTCGGAAACTTCTATAGGAGACAACATTATTTTTAGGTCTATTCTGTCACCTACAGTAGATAGAATTGAGGAAGCCCAAATTGAGACAGGATTGCCCCCTTCTTCAATATCTACTGCGGAAGGTGTGGAATTCCCTGAAATATATCCCGAAGAGCTTATAGAGGGCTCATCATACTGGAAAGTTAAAAAAGTACTATTACAATCGTTAGAATTTGTAGACAATATTTTACAAACCGAAGACGAAATTGAGCGGGAAAATATACTCTCTTTATTCAGAGATAATTTGGAATCACTCTGGAATTTGGGAAAAGACTTAGACAAGAATTTTGCGGATGTAATTGTATTGTTGCAGGTTGCTATAATTAATTCACAATATCAGAATTATTCATTACAACAATATAGTATTATAAAACAAATTTTAGAAAAAATTAAGAAAATTTATATTCTACCTGATGAGAGCTCAGAATGTATGAAACTGTTATTAGATAATGATATTGACATATTTGCACCTATTAGAAATTGGGAAAAGTATTCTATTGAAATCAAGGAAGTTGAGTAAATGGTAAAAAATAGAGTTTTTTTAGATACTACAATACAGATTGGTAGAATGTTGGGAGATGAAGATAAGAAAAAGGAGATTGATGAGATTTTATCTCAATTTAACAAGATACTTACCTCAACTTATGTAAAAATGGAATTTAGAAGAAGGTTAATTAGAGACTTGGTTTATATTAATAATGTTTCTCAAGATTCTAAAAATTATGCAGAAATATATAAGCGAATTGAAAAATTGCCTCCAGAACAAATAAGAAAAATAAAAGGCTGTATTGCTGCTTTCTATAAATTCTTTTCAGAAAATGCTAAAGATAAAGTTGATGGTAATCTTGGTGCAATACTTTTAGAAAAAAGTAGAAGTTATTTCAAAAAAACTGTAGAAGCAATGTGGTATGGATTCAATAAGGGAATTAATGAAATTTTGGATGAGACTGGCTGCTACCTTGCAAAAAGTGGACCAATTTTGGAAGGAGATAAATATGACAATAGAATGAAAACCTGCAAAAGGACTGATAAAAATTGCAAAATAGTTGAGTTTTTGATTCAAAATAAAGAAACTTTTGAAAAAATATATGTTAAACTACAGAATATTCTTGAATCTGATTTGGATACTGAACAAAGAAAAATAAAGGATGTATTAGAAAATGTGCTGAAATCCCCTGAGTATTTAGCTGATAAAAAGAATTGTTGGAACTGTGGAGATGCGATAATTACTGTAGAGTCACCAAATGATGCCAAAATATTCACTACAAATGTTAAGCATTTTGAACCTATGTGTAGTGAAGTTGGAAAAGAATTAATAACGGTATAGTTTTAATTTAAAAATTTTGCTCTCTGCAAATAAATTTCTGGTTAGAAGACAGGGATTGTGTTCAAATACAGCTTTTATCAATTCAATATGTTCCTAAATTGCCCACAGCAGTATAAGTTTAAGTATATGTAATTTTTGCGACTACCTTGTAATCTGTCCTATAAAAGACCAAATCATCCTATCTTCTCCTCTTGATAGTATCCTATGGATAAAATAGTGGCTATATAATATAGGGAATTATCCAGAAGATGACATAGAATCAAGCAAATAAGTTAAAATTTTTGGGGAAATATATCAAATAGGGGTAGCTGTTGATGCTCACTAATTAGGTAACTCTTTTGGTATAATGAAAGAAAACCAAAGGAGGTCCTAATGCAATATTCAAAACAAGCAGGCAAAAGTCAAACCTGCCTACGCTGAGGCTTCGGCGGGCAGGGAATACGAACACCAGATTGATAATATGGTTTACCTGCCTGTCGGCAGACAGGTAAATTGTATGATTTAACAGATGAGGAAATAAAAATAGTTGAAGGAGTAAGTAATGGAAAATAGTCATTTATCACTCAACCGGAAACAAAGAATATTACTCAATCTTTTAACCTTTTTGAATAACAAAAAATGCTCAAGGTTAAAAATATTCAAGATATCCTTTTTGTTAAGTGAAAAGATTAGCTTTTATAAGTTTGTTCCATATAAATATGGTCCTTATTCTTTTGAAATGGATAAAGATTTAAGGATGTTTGATAACAATAACTGGATAAATATGAACGAAAACTTAATCTGCACCAATCAACATTCTATTAAACTGTTACCAATTGAAAGCGACCTTAAAGATGAAATCCGTTATATTATGAATAGGTTTTTAAATGTAAACGAAAATGACTTGCTTGATTTTATTTATAAGAAATATCCTTTTTATACTCAAAATTCATTGCGTCCAAAACAACAGAAAAGCAAAAAACAAACGCTACCAATATCAATTTATACTATCGGTTATCAAAATCTATCGATTGATTTATTTATAAGCATTCTCATAGGAAAGGGCATAAAAACAGTATTAGATGTTCGTAATAAACCATTTTCGTATAAGTATGGTTTTAATTATTATTGGTTAAATAAATATTTACCAGAATTTGGTATAGATTACAAAAATATTCCTGAATTAGGTATTGAGACAAAATACAGAAGAACACTTTCTAAAGAACAATTATGGAGACATTATTCTATATCATTAGAGAGAAAAAAAGATTATCTTAATGAAGCGTCTGCTGTGGTGAGGAAACAACCATCTGTTCTAATGTGTTATGAAATAAATCCTAACGATTGTCACCGTTTAATATTAGCGAAAAGAATACAAGATTTAGTCAATTTTCCAATAATAAATTTTGATACAAGAACAAAACAATGGGTAAAATTAAAATACTGATTACAGTAAAAACATATCCTACGCCTTCCGGAAGACATCGCGAGATTGTCTGCACTGCTGGAGTGAAAGAAGATGGCAGTTGGGTAAGAATATATCCAATTGATTATAGATGCAGAGATTATTCTCAGCGGTATAAGAAATATCAATGGATTGAGGTTGAAGTAATCAAGTACAATAAAGACCCAAGACCAGAAAGTTTTAAACCTGTAAGTGATATAAAAATTTTAGGAAATCCCGTAGGGACAAAACAAAATTGGGCAGAGAGGGGGAAATATGTTTTATCTAAAGGGGTAAAAACAATGTGTTGGTTGCAGAAACAATCACAAAAAGACATCTCCTTATCAGTTATAAAACCTTTAAAAATAAAAGATTTTTACTGGGAAAGATGCAGCGATAAATGGTCAAATAAACAAATTCAGGCTTTGAACCAATTAGGTTTATTTGATAAAAATAGACCAAAAATATTAGAGAAAATTCCCTACAAGTTTTCATATCGGTTTATTTGTGAAGAACCAAATTGTAACGGTCATGCAATGATGATAGAGGATTGGGAGGCAATGGCACTGTATAGAAATATGAGAGATAAGTATGGAGAACAAAAAGGTTTAATAAAAGTCAGGAAAAAATTTTTGAATCAAATATGTTCTCCTAAAAGAGATACTCATTTTTTTGTTGGAACTATTTTACAACATGGGACATGGATTATTATTGGAACTTTTTGGCCACTTAAAATATGAACAGTAATTATCTTGAAAAATGGGCAAAAGTCAAACCTGCCTGAGCTGAGGCTTCGGCGGGCAGGGAATACGAGCGGCAAATTGACCAGATGGTGTATAAATTGTATGGGTTGACACAAGAAGAAGTAAAAATTGTAGAAGGGAATTAGAGATAAATATGGCAAATATTGTTATTAGACAAGACATTATTGAGAAAAAGATATTTTTGATTAGAGGTCTAAATGTAATGTTAGATAGAGACCTTGCTGAACTTTATGGCGTAAAAACAAAATCACTTAATCTTGCAGTAAAAAGAAATATAGACAGATTTCCATGTGATTTTATGTTTCAATTAACTAAAGAAGAGTTTGCTAACTTGAGGTTTCAATTTGAAACCTCAAGATGGGGCGGTATTAGATATCTACCTTATGTATTTACTGAACAGGGTGTTGCTATGCTTTCCAGTGTTCTTAACAGTAAACGAGCTGTCCGAGTAAATATCGGTATAATGCGGGTATTTGTTAATATAAGAAAATTAGTTTCTACAAATAAAGGAATACTTAACAGATTAAATCAACTGGAAGATAAGGTTCAATCACACGATAAGAAAATAAGAACGATTTTTGAAGTTATCCATGGACCATTAGATACCAAATTGCTATCCCCGGGAAAACCATTTTCAAATAAAAAAGCAATTAGGGATGTTATTAATTCTTGCGAAAAATATATTTATTGGGTAGATAAATATTTTTCAAGAGCGGGGTTAGATTGGTTATCGGAGTCACTTAATACCAGTAAAGTAAAAGGCATTAAAATTCTGGTGTCGTCAGAAAAGGTGAATGAGAAATTCATTTCTTTGTATAAAGATTTAAGGGAAGAACTTAAAAACGATGGTGTCCAGTGTGAATTACGGGTCATAGTTGATAATAAATTGAAGTCAGATATTCATGATAGATGGATTATTTCAGAAAATCTATGCTATAACATGCCGTCAACTGATACTGTTGCGAGAGGGTAATATAGTGAAGTAAAAAGAACGGCAAATTTTCCGCCATTTGATGAATGGTGGAAGAAAAGTAAGGATATTTAGAAAATATTCTGAGAATATGAACACCAGATTGACTCTGCCCGAGGCAGACAGGCAGATGGTTTATAAACTTTACGACTTAACTGATGAGGGAATAGAAGTTGTGGAGGACTTTGATAAGAAATAATTGAAAGTGCATAAAGAGATAATAAGAATATTAAAGTTTTGTTGGAAGGATTTGAGGAGGTGAGGAATTAAACCCCGTATTTAATACGGGGTAAAGTTATGGATATTATAGCTGCCATAAAGATGAGAAAAAGCATCAGAGGTTATAAACCTAACCCTGTTTCCAAAGAGATTCTTGAAGAAATTCTAAGAATAGCAAATTGTTCTCCATCGGCAATGAATACCCAACCCTGGGAGATTTATGTATTAACAGGAAAAGTTCTGGAAAATATTAAGCGGGCAAATATTGAAATGCTAAATTGTGGTGTGTCTCCTTCTCCTGAACATCATGTTGTTGAAAAAACTTTTGAAGGTGAATACCGCAGACGACAGGTTGAACTTGCCAAGCAAATTTTTGAGGTAATGGGAATTGTGAGAGAAGATAAAGAGAAAAGAAAAGAGTGGCTGGAGAGAGGTTTTCGTTTTTTTGATGCACCTTGTGCCATTATCATTTGTGTAGATAAATCATTAGGCGATAAAGGACCTTTAATAGATATTGGCACCTTTTTACAAACTATCTGTCTTACCTCACTAAATTATGGTCTGGGAACCTGTATAGAGGACCAGGGTGTTATGTATCCTGAAGTTTTGCGAAAGTTTGCAAATATTCCTTCCTCAAAGAGAATAATAATTTCTATTGCCATAGGTTATCCGGATTGGGATTTTCCTGCAAACAAAATAAAAAGGAAAAGAGAATCAGTAGAAAATTTTACTACCTGGTGTGGATTTGAGTAAGATATGAAAAATAAATTAGGAAAAAGGCAATCTGCCAGATGGAAACGAATAGGGTAAATAGGACATTTCTACTTTGTCTTGACATCTCAAAAATTTTACTTGACAAAAGAAGAAAAATGTGCTATACTTATAAAAAAGAGGTAAAGATACCTTTTAAATTAGCCCGGCGAGGCTAAAAAGGGTGAGAAAGATGAAAAAGATGAAAGATTAACCTTCCTTAAGGCTTGAAAGGGAAGGTTTTTTTTTGAGAAAAAGAGGAGAGTTTTTGTGAAAAAGAGAGACGAGCAAATCTTAAGTGAAGAGGAGATTAAAAGGATAATTGTCCGCATATCCCACGAGATTATTGAGAAGAATGGAGGGGCAAAAAAGTTAGCTTTAGTGGGGATAAGAACCAGGGGCGTTCCTTTGGCTGGGAGGATAGCCCAGGTAATTAAAGAGGTAGAAAAGATAGAGATTCCGGTGGGAAGCCTGGATATCACTATGTATCGAGATGACCTCTCAGCCCCGAGAGTTCCTTCTCCCCGGGTGCAGAAGACTGAGATTCCTTTTAATGTTACTGAGAAGATAGTTATCTTAGTTGATGAGGTAATCTATACCGGCCGAACCATACGCTGTGCTCTGGATGCCTTAATGGATTTAGGTAGACCAGCAGCTATTCAACTGGTAGTATTAGTTGACCGAGGACATCGGGAGCTGCCCATTCGTCCTGATTATATAGGTAAGAATATTCCTACCTCTCACTTTGAGGAAGTGAAGGTAAAATTGTTAGAGGTTGATGGCGAGGATAAAGTAGAGATTGTGAAACTAAAAGAACCGTATCGGAGGGGTAAAGGTGGCTCTTAAGAGCAGGCACATTTTAGGTCTAAAGGAAATAGAGAAAGAAGAGATTGAGTTAATTTTTGATACTGCCGAATCATTTAAGGAGATTTTATCCCGCCCAATTAAGAAAGTCCCCACCTTGCGGGGAAAGTCAATAGTTAACCTCTTTTATGAGCCCTCAACCCGGACCAGAACTTCCTTTGAGATAGCCGCTAAGATATTATCTGCCGATACATCAAGTATTGCTGTCTCTACCAGCTCAGTAGTAAAGGGAGAATCCCTCAAGGATACAGTGAAGACTCTGAAAGCCTTAGGGTGTGACCTCTTGGTTATTCGTCATTTTTCATCTGGTGCTCCCTACTTTGTTTCTAAGATTATCAACTGTCCGGTAATCAATGCTGGTGATGGATGTCATGAGCATCCTACTCAGGGCTTACTTGACCTTTTTACTATAAAAGAGAAGAAAGGCAATCTCTCCGGTTTAAAAGTAGTTATTGTCGGGGACATACTTCATAGTCGGGTGGCTCGTTCTGATATCTGGGGCTTAAATAAGTTAGGGGCAAAGGTAAGAATATGTGGTCCGAGGACGATGATTCCCCAAGGAGTAGAAAGGTTAGGAGTAGAGGTCTATTCTGACCTGAGTAAGGCTATATCCAAGGTAGATGTAATTATTATGCTCCGCTTACAGTTAGAAAGACAAAAAGGAGGGTTATTCCCTACTTTAAAGGAATATTCCTCATTTTTTGGCTTGAACAAGGAAAATCTAAAGTTAGCTAAAGAAGATGTCTTGGTAATGCACCCCGGACCAATTAATCGGGGAGTGGAGATTAGGCCCGAGGTGGCTGATGGACTGCGCTCAGTAATTGAAGAGCAGGTAACCAATGGTCTGGCTATAAGAATGTCTCTTCTTTATCTATTGTTAGGTGGGAAGGAGGATAAGGGTGCTTAAATTATTGAAAAAGGAGAAGGTCATATCCTCAGGTAGGCATAATGCTTTTACCGATATAATTTATTTTAAGGGTAAGTATTATTTAGCTTTTAGGTCAGGGAAAAGGCACATGTCAAGAGATGGAGACCTGCTAATTAGCGGCACATCTAACTTTAAAGGTTGGCAGACAAAGACTATATTTAGTGATGAGAATTATGATGTCCGGGATGCAAAGTTATATCTCTTTAAGAGAAGACTCTTTTGTATATTTCCAGTAAGATACACAGATGAAGATCGGTTCTTGTCCTTAGTTATCTTTACAGAAGATGGGAGCTTATGGTCAAAACCCCGTCCAGTTCAAAGAAGATGGTCTGGCAGTTGGCGTCCTAAATTATATAAGGGTAGACTCTATGCGGCTTTTTATTCTTGTCGGGAGAGGTTCTTATCTTCTTCCTGGAAGAGTGCTCTCTTTACCTCTGAGGATGGGCTCAGGTGGAGGCATGTATCTATTATATTCAAGGGAGAATCGGCTAATGAGACTGATATTTGCTTTTTGCAGGGAGGGAAATTGATGGCGGTAATAAGAAGAGAAGGAAAAGATAGCGTTTTAGCCTTCAGCTTACCTCCTTATAAAGTATGGGAGTATAAGAGTTTAGGGGTAGCTATTCATTCTCCTTGTTTGAAGGTAATTAACAGAAAATTGCTCTTATCTGGTCGTAAGTTTAACTTTGTTGAGGAGATAATGAATGAAAAAAGAGAATATAGTGAGGAGGTTACTTTGTGGGAATGGAAAAGAGGGGATTTTATAGAAGCCTTAAGTTTAGAGGCGGGCAATAATATTGACTGTGGCTATTGCGGGCTCGAAAAGGTTAAAGGTAAAAAAGAGCAAGCTGTAGTCTCTTATTATTTTGGAGATACCACAAGGGCAGATATCTGGGTGGCTAAGATTAAAGTGTAGATGGTTAGATGTTAGTTGTTAGTTGTTAGTTCACAGGAAACATAAAAGCCGTGAGCTATGGACTTTGAGGGGAGGGAGCTGATGAGGCTTTTAATTAAGGGAGGTCGGATAATTGACCCGGCTAATCAAAGGGATGAGGTTGCTGACCTCTTGGTTGAAGAAGGGAAGATTGTCCGGCTGGAGAAGGAGATAGAGGTAAAAGACGCCCAAATAATTGAAGCTAAAGGTTTGATTGTAGCCCCGGGTTTGATTGATGTCCATACTCATCTAAGAGAGCCAGGATACGAATATAAGGAGACAATTGCTACCGGAACAAGAGCCGCCGCCAAAGGTGGCTTTACTACTATCTTTTGTATGGCTAATACAAATCCAGTAGTAGATAATAGGGCAGTGGTAGAGTTTATCTTAAAGAAAGCTAAAGAAGAGGGGGTAGTTAATCTTTTTCCGGTAGGTGCTCTGAGTAAGAATTTAGAAGGCAAAGAGTTAGCTGAGGTTGGAGAGATGAAGAAAGCAGGCATAATTGCTTTATCCGATGATGGAAATTGTATTGAGAATGCTTACTTTTTACGCCGAGGGATGGAGTATGCCAAGATGTTTGACTTACCTGTAATCTCCCACTGTGAGGATAAGACTTTAGCTGAGGGGGGAGTGATGAATGAAGGATACAGCTCTACTCTTCTTGGGCTAAAGGGGATTCCCAGCCAGGCAGAGACAATTATTATCTTTAGGGATATTAGTCTTTCCGAATTGAGTGGTTGTCAGCTACATATTGCTCACCTAAGCTCTGCCGAGTCAGTAGAATTAGTGCGTCAGGCAAAGAAGAAAGGAAAAAAGATAAGTTGTGAGGTTACTCCTCATCATTTTACCTTGACCGATTCTGCCCTAAAAGACTATGACACCAATTTAAAGGTTAATCCACCTCTACGCACTAAAGAAGACCTAAAAGCTATCTTGGAAGGATTAAAAGACGGGACAATTGATCTAATTGCTTCTGACCATGCTCCTCATGCTCTTGAGGAAAAGGAAGTAGAATTTGATTATGCTCCCTTTGGTATGATTGGGTTGGAGACAACCCTAGGTTTAATAATTAGTAAATTAGTAAATAATAAAATCTTAAGTATAAGTGAGGCTCTGGCTAAATTAACTTCTAATCCAGCCAGGATATTTGGCTTAAATAAAGGCAGTTTATCAATTGGTGCGGATGCGGATATAACTATAATTGACAAGGATTGGGAATGGATAGTAGCTCGGGAAAAATTTGCCTCTAAGAGTAAGAACTCACCATTTGGAGGTTGGAAGTTGAAAGGGAAGGCAGTAAAGACAATAGTGGGGGGAGAGGTGGTCCTCTGAAGTAGAAGATGAACCCAAGATAGTTCATAGTCCATAGTCCATGGTCCATAGTCCATAGTCAAGGAGTAAGTAGGGGTCGGATTTATCCGACCCGACAAGTAGGGGAGTCAAGGTGTCAAGGAGTAAGTAGGGGTCGGATTTATCCGACCCGACAAGTAGGGGAGTCAAGGTGTCAAAGGACAGAAGACGGAAGACAGAGGAGAGAGGACGGATAGTCCATAGTTGATGGTCAATAGTCCACAGAAAATAGAGGTCAGAAGTCAAGGGGTAGTCAAGTAGCCCCTCCGGGGCCGCCGGTAGGAGTGCCTTCAGGCACGATTATTTTGTCAGAAGTCAAGGGGTAGTCAAGTAGCCCCTCCGGGGCTGCCGGTAGGAGTGCCTTCAGGCACGATTATTTTGTCAGAAGTCAAGGGGTAGTCAAGTAGCCTCTCCGGGGCTGCCGGTAGGAGTGCCTTCAGGCACGATTATTTTGTCAGAAGTCAAGGGGTAGTCAAGTAGCCTAGGCAATTGTTTGACGCGTAGCATTTGACACTTTGACACTCTCACGCTTCACGCCTTACGACAGACAATGGAGCAAAGTAACAGTAGGGAGAAAAGTAGTGCCCAAACGTCCAGAGATAAAAAAGGTGATGGTGATTGGCTCAGGTCCTATAGTCATTGGGCAGGCGGCTGAATTTGATTATGCCGGGACTCAAGCCTGTAAGGCTTTGCGGGAAGAAGGGATTGAAGTGGTCCTGGTCAATTCTAATCCAGCTACTATTATGACTGACCTGGAGATTGCTGATATTGTTTATATTGAACCCTTAAAGGTAGAATTTCTTTCTAATATTATTGAGAAAGAAAGACCGGATGGGCTTCTTCCTACTTTAGGAGGGCAGACCGGCTTAAATTTAGCTGTGGAATTAGCTAAATCCGGGGTTTTAGATAAGTATAAAGTTAAGCTCTTGGGCACCCCTTTAAAGACTATTCAGCAAGCAGAAGACAGGGAATATTTTAAAAAGTTAATGCAAGATATTAGAGAACCAATACCCGAGAGCGTCATTGTGCTCAATCTTGCTCAGGCTAAAGATTTTGCTAAGAAGATTGGTTTCCCTTTAATCATTCGTCCTGCCTATACCTTAGGGGGGACAGGTGGAGGTATTGCTCATAATGAGGAGGAGTTAGGCGAGATTATTAGTCGGGGTTTGAAGATGAGTATGATTAGGCAGGTATTGGTAGAGCAGTGTGTTCTGGGCTGGAAGGAGATTGAGTATGAGATAATGCGCGATGGTGCCGATAATTGTATTACTGTCTGCACGATGGAGAACATTGACCCGATGGGGATACATACAGGAGATAGTATTGTTGTTGCTCCCGTTCAGACTCTTTCCGATAAAGAATGTCAGATGTTTCGCTCTGCTTCCTTTAAGATTATTAGGGCTTTAGGCATAGAAGGTGGTTGCAATATCCAATTTGCTCAAGACCCTCAGAGTTTCAAATATTTTGTTATTGAAGTCAATCCCCGGGTGAGTCGCTCATCAGCCTTAGCTTCTAAGGCTACCGGCTTTCCTATTGCCCGGGTAGCGGCAAAGATTGCTACTGGGCTTAACTTGGATGAGATTCGCAATCAGGTTACCGGGGAGACCTGGGCTGCCTTTGAGCCAGCTATAGATTATGTAGTAGTGAAAATTCCCCGCTGGCCATTTGATAAGTTTTCTTTTGCTAACCGCAAGTTAGGCTCCCAGATGAAGGCTACCGGCGAGGTGATGGCTATTGACCGCACCTTTGAGGCTTCCTTAATGAAGGCAATCAGGTCTTTGGAGATTGGTCTTTATGGCCCTAAGATTAAGGGGATAGAGCTCTGGAGTGAGATGACCCTGGAGACAAACTTAGAGCATCCTACGGATGAGAGATTGTTTGCTCTTTTTGAAGCCTTTCGGCGGGGAATGGGGGTAGGGGAGGTTTACCAGATAACCTATGTTGACCACTGGTTTTTAAATAAGATTAAAGGTTTGGTAGAGATGGAGAAGGAGATTAAAAAGAATAATCTCTTAACACTTAAGCCCTCTTTATTGGAAAAGACAAAGAAGAAAGGCTTTTCTGACCGTTATCTGGGAGAGCTATTAGGAGTAAAGGAAGATGAAGTGCGCCAGTTAAGAAGGAGAGAAGATATAAAGCCAGTCTATAAGAAAGTAGATACCTGTGCGGCTGAGTTTGAGGCTGAAACTCCTTATTATTACTCCAGTTATGAGAGTGAGGATGAGGCTGAGCCTACTTCTAAAAAGAAGGCTATTGTTGTCGGGGGGGGTCCAATTAGAATTGGGCAGGGAATTGAGTTTGATTACTGCTCTGTGCATTCAGTCTGGGCTTTAAGTGATTTAGGGTATGAGAGTATAATTATCAACAACAATCCGGAGACGGTCAGCACTGATTTTGATACTTCTGACAAGTTATATTTTGAGCCTTTAACCTTAGAGGATGTGCTTAATGTGATTAGAAGAGAAGAGCCAGAGGGTGTAGTCTTGCAATTAGGAGGGCAAACTCCCCTAAATTTAGCTGAGGGGCTGGCAAAAGAGGGGGTAAATATCCTCGGCACTTCCCAGGAGGGGATTGACATTGCTGAGGACCGCAAGAGATTGGAAAAGTTATTGAGAGAATTAAATATCCCTAAGCCCGAAGGAAGAGCCGCAACTTCCTTAGATGAGGCTCAAGAGATAGCCGGCTCCATTGGCTATCCAGTGCTGGTGCGTCCTTCTTATGTCTTGGGAGGGCGGGCTATGGAGATAGTCTATGGAGAGGATGAGATAAGACGATATATGAAGTTAGCTGTAGATGTCTCCTCAGAGCATCCAGTCTTAGTAGATAAATATCTTTTAGGTAAAGAGGTAGAAGTAGATGCTATTTCTGATTCTTTAGATGTTTTAATCCCCGGGATTATGGAGCATATTGAGCGGGCTGGGGTTCATTCTGGGGATAGTATGGCTGTCTGTCCGGCTCGGACTTTAAGGGAGGGAGTAGTTGAACAGATCATTACCTTTACCAGCAGGATTGCTCGGGCTCTACCAATAAAAGGGCTGGTAAATATTCAATATGTAGTTGTTGAGGAAAAAGTCTATCTTTTAGAGGTAAATCCCCGGGCTTCCCGGACTATTCCTTATCTAAGTAAGGTTGAGGGTATTCCTTTAGTTAAGACAGCTACCAAAGTAATGTTAGGAAAGAGCTTAAAAGAGCTTGGGTTTAAAGGTGGTCTTCATCATCAGCCTGCCTACATTGGAGTAAAGGCACCGGTATTCTCTTTTGCCAAGCTAACTGAAGTAGATATTAATCTGGGACCAGAGATGAAATCTACCGGAGAGATTATGGGGATTGATTATAACTTTTCTCAGGCTTTATATAAAGCTATGGTAGCCTCAGGCTTGGGTATTGGGCGGCGTGGCTCACTAATTGCCACTATTGCTGACCTGGATAAAGAAGAAGCTTTTCCCTTAATTAAAGAATTTGCTCGGCGGGGATTTAAGATTTATGCAACCTCCGGAACAGCAAAGTTTCTTAAAGAGAGGAAGATTAAAGCTATAAAGGTAAATAAACTTCATGAAGGGTCTCCTCATTTAATTGATTTGATTACCTCGGGAAAAGTTGACTTTTTGCTAAATACTCTCTCTTCAGACAAGATACCGGAGAAAGAGGGGGCAAAGATTCGTCGGGCAACAGTGGAGCACAATATTCCTTGTCTTACTTCTCTGGATACAGCTAAGGCTTTACTTTATGCCTTTACTTCGCCAGTTAAAAAAGAAGAGATTAAATGCCGGCCAATGAATGAATATATTAGTCGCATTTATTAGGCACAGAGGCACATAGGCACAGAGGCACAGAGTTTACCCCATAAGAAACCGAAGATCTTACAGAGTTTATTTATTTTCCTTTGTGCCTTTGCCACTTTGTGCCTTACTTTCACAACGCACTTCAGTGAGTATTTATTAAAGTTATTTACCGGGTCATTTACAAAGTCGTTTGTTAAATTTACAATTTGAAATTTACAATTCACTACTCTATGAATAGGGCCAAGGGGTAAGGATGATTTTAGATGATATCTTAGCTTATAAAAGGGAAGAATTAGCCAGGCAAAAGGCAAGAAAAAGCCTAAAGGAGTTATCCTCTCTTTGCTTTGAGTTGCCCCCGGTTAGAGATTTTAAGAAGGCTCTAAAGGATAAGGGTATCTCTCTTATTGCTGAGATTAAAAAAACATCTCCTTCTTTGGGGATAATTAGAGAAGATTTTAATTCAGTAAGTATTGCTAAAATATATGAGGAAGGCGGAGCAAAGGCTATCTCAGTATTGACTGAGAGAAAATTTTTTCAAGGTAGTTTAGCTCTTATTAAAAAGATAAAGAAATTTACTACCATTCCTATACTGCGTAAAGATTTCATTATTGACCCTTACCAAATTTATCAATCAAGGCTTTCGGAAGCTGATGCTCTGCTCTTAATTGCTGGAGTGTTAGAAGAAGATAAGATAAGTGAGTTTTTAGAGCTGGCCCATAGTTTAGGGATGGTCTGTCTGGTGGAGGTGCATACTGAGGAGGAATTAAATAAAGTCTTAAAGACTAAAGCTGAGGTTATTGGTATAAATAATCGGGACTTAAAGACTTTTAAGGCAGACTTAAAAGTTACTAAAGACTTAATTAAAAAGATACCTCGGGGGAAAATAGTTGTTAGTGAGAGTGGCATCTCTAATTATCAGCAAGTAAGGCAGCTTAAAAATTTAGGAATAGATGCTGTATTAGTAGGTGAGACATTATTAAAGAGTAAGGATATAGGAAAGAAGGTAGGGGAATTAATTCGTGGCTGAATAGTTATCTCTATTTGACAAAACTCAATCTTCTGATTATACTATTATAGAGGGGTAGTTCTTTTGCAAAAGGAAGGCTTTAGGATATGTGAGAAAGGAGGAGTTAAATGCCGATAAAGAAACAGTTAACAGTCTCCTTAGGGAACAAACCAGGGCAGTTATCCAAAGTTTGCACTGCTCTGGGTAGGGCAAAAGTTAATATCTTGGCTATCTCGGTGGTGGATAGTGTAGATATTGGAAGTATCCGCTTTGTTCCTGATAAGGTAGATGCGGCTAAAAAAGCATTGAAGAAGTTAGGACTATTTGTTACCAGTAGGGATGTTGTCTCGGTAACACTGCCAGATAAGCCAGGGATGCTGGGAAAAGCTGCCGATAGATTGGCTAAGAAAGGTCTTAATATTGATTATGTTTATGGTAGTGTTCATAAAAAGAGCAAAGACTCTCTATGTATTTTTGGAGTTAGCAATTCAAAGAAAGCTCAGCAGATTCTTAAAGCATAAAAGGTTATCCTAAGCCTTCCTTTCCCCATTTACATGGGGACAAGTTTTTATTTTATTGAGGTGTTAAATATGGGAATTGCTGTATTGGGTTTAGTAAGTGAAAAAGTTGACCCCTACTGGAGTGATATAGGGCGGGGGGTAAGAAGTAGTGCTAAAAAGTATAAAGTTGATGCTAATTATTTCTCACCACCTGAGGCCGGTATAACCGGCCCGGCAGAAGATGCAATAACATCCTGGCAAAGAGCTACAATTGAAGAGCTTATATCAAAAGAGATAAAAGCAATAGCATTTGCCCCACTTAATCCCCAGCCATTAGTCCCTTTAATAAAAAAAGCAATAGATTTAGGAATACCTTGTATTACCTATGACCTTGATGCAGCGGAGACTGGGAGATATTTTTATGTGGGCACAAATAATTATTTAGCCGGTAAAATTGCTTGTAATACTTTAGCAACTCTTATCGGATTTAAAGGGGAGATTGTAATTGATACACCATCACTTATTGCTCAAAGTTGCACAGAAAGAATAAAAGGATTTAAGGAAACTATAATTAGATATCCAAATATTAGAATAGTAGAGGTTGTATCGGGAGAGGAAGACCCAGCTAAAATCATCTCTGTTGCTACCAGGACGCTCTCCACCTATAAAAATTTATCTGGCATCTTTTGTGTGGCGGGGGTAAGTTCAGCTGCTAATGCTAGAGGTGTAAAGATGAAAATTAAAGAGGATAAAATAAAAATAGTTAGCTTTGATGCTATACCCGAAGTAATAGAGTTTATAAGGCAAGGTATTATAAATGCCACTATAGCCCAAAGACCATATACTATAGGATATAGAGTTGTTGAATTCCTCTATCAGATGATAAATTATGGAGTGGATGGAGTGCTCAGGTCTATTCCCCCATCCAGAATAATTGATACCGGAGTTGATATAATAACAAGAGAGAATTTAGAAGAGTATCTTAGCTCACAAATAGATTGTAAAGATTTGTAGGGGCGACATTTATGACGCCTGTATTTATGCGGGTTTGATAAATCAAACCCCTACAAGGGTAAGACTTGAAAAACTCTAATGCCCGTTTTCACAAGCACAAGTCCCCGTTTTCGCGGGCACAAGCATTTGACACAATCTTTAAAATTTGTTATAATTAATAGGCTCTTTCTCAAACTGAGTGGGTATGCTAAAATAGAAGAAAAAACAAAGGAGGTAGAAGCATGGGTAAATTTTATAGGAAATCAGGAAAAGAAACCCAAAAAGCAAAGGAAGAAAAGAAAATAAGAATAAGTGTTCCTCAAAAAAATTTAGCGAAATTTAAAGAGGTTCTTCTTTATATTTTGAGTAAAGTGGGGTCAAAACCAAATATTGGAGAAACTGTTCTTTATAAATTTCTTTATTTTATTGATTTTAATTTCTATGAAAAATATGAAGAGCAATTAATTGGTGCTACTTATAAAAAAAATCCGTATGGTCCGACTCCGATAGAGTTTAAGAAAATTGTAGAAAGGATGGAAAGGAAAGATTTAATAAAGATTAAAGACAAATATTTCCAATATCCTCGAACAAAATATCTCCCATTAAGAGAACCTGATTTAAGTAAATTTAAAGCAAATGAGATAAAATTGATTGATGAAGTATTAGAAAAATTATCTGATATGAATGCTTCACAAATTAGTGAATATTCACACAAAGATGTGCCTTGGTTGGTACATGAAGACGGTGAGATTATAAGCTACGAAAGTGTCTTCTATCGCGACCAAGAATACTCAGTAAGAAATTATGAAGATAAGCTTTAATGAAACGGATGAATTTAAAAAAGATTTCAAACGGTTGTCAAAGAAGTATAAATCGTTACCAGACGATTTGCTTGAGTTCAAAAAAGTAGTTGCCAAAATCCCACTTGGCATTAGCAAACATTTTATGCCACTTCACATTCAAGGAACTATTACAATTGTTAAGGCTCGCTTATTTTGTAGATATTTGAAAGGTTCATCTTTAAGATTAATTTATGCCTACAATGAAGATAAACAACTTATTGAATTTATAGAGCTATATTTCAAAGGTGATAAAGAAAATGAGGATAGGGAGAGGATAAAGAAGTATTTTCAAAAATCAAGGCAGCAAAAATCAAAATTAGGAAATAAAAAAATGAGAGGAAATTACCTTTGGGGATATAAAGAGAATGAGGAGAGAGAGGATAAGGAATTTAGAAGACAAAATAGGTGATAGCATATGTTAAGACAAATACAACAAAACATTTTAGAGCTGATGAACTATTCCAGAGTTTACTTCATAAAGAATTAGATGCAAGAGGAAAAGGTTGGGAAGTGAAGAGAATAAAAGATATAGTTTCAGAAATAAGTTATGGTTTATCAATTTCAGTTCAACACCAAATTATTCAGAAACTTCAATCAGTGCAGGATTATAAAAGGAAATTATTAGCACAAAAACAGAAACTGCAAGAATTATTTGAATCTTGCCTTGATAAAGCAATGAAAGGTGAATTAGTATAAAATAAAAATATGAAAATTAAGCTAAAATTTTCTAAAGGTGAATTATTCAACGGCGCATTATTAAATGTTTGTTATAATGCAAATCAGTTTTTATCGCTAAGTAATAGTGATGTAAATATCATTGATTTAAGTGATTGTAGTTGGACAACCCCTTTGTCTATCTTACCAGTAGCAAGTTTAATTACATATAAGCAGGAGAGTAATTATATCGTATGGATTAAAAAACCTAAAGCGAGTCGCACTAAATCATATTTAGATATTATTCATTTTCCTAAAGGTATTTCAAAACCTTGTGAAATTAAGAAATATAAAGATAGAAATTATACTCCAATAGTTTATTTCTTGAATTCTGTATCAACTATGAGAACTACAGAGAATGTTATCAATTGTTTAAGAGGAATTTTAACAGACAAAATTGGACCAGTTGATGGTCTTGCAGATGCAATTACTTATTCAATTTCCGAAATTTTTAATGATAATATTCGTGAACATTCTCAATCAAAATATGGTTGGTTTTCCGCTCAATATTATCCTACCAAAGAATACTTAGATATGTGCATAGTTGATAATGGTATAACTATAAAGGGGAGCTATATAGCCCAAAATATAAGAGTAAAAGATGATAGTGAAGCAATAAAATTAGCATTAGAAGGGAAGTCAAGCAAAACAGAAGAACGTGGGTTTGGATTACGAACTACTAAAAATATTATTACAAAGAGTTTATTAAATGGAAAATTTTTAATAGTTTCTGGCTCAGCAGGTTATTACGCTAATAAGAAGAAACAACAATTTTTTAGTTTGAATCCTTACTGGCATGGTACAATAGTATCTATTAGAATAAATAAAGTAAAAGGTAGAATTGATATCTATCGTTATCTTGAATAATTTTGGGGTATATGATATAATGAGTTGGGAGGTGAGAATTTATTATGAAGACTATAACTAGAATGAAAATTGAAAATTTGTTGGGTAGAATTGTATCTTGTAGGCAACATATTAAGATAATTCGAAAGAGAGTCCCCACTTTTAATGAGAAGAAAATAGTTTTTGATTTTACAAATGTGGAATTTGTTTCTCGTTCTTCTGCTGATGAGTTTTTACAACTACAAAAACAATTCAAAGAAAAATACCATACAGAGATTGAGTTTGAAAATATGGGAAATTTTATTAAGAAAATGTTTAATGTTGTTGAAAAAAGTTACAATATTAATAGAAAATCTTCTATTCATATTGATAAAAAATCTAAGAGATTAGAAGAAATTGCTTATAATTTTTAGCCCCAAAATAGGGACAGCGACCTATTTATAGGCTGGTTTGAGCTTCTCAACTCGGACCAAAAGAAACAATAGTCAGGTCTTACGGGGTTTATGAGAGGTTCCAGTTAGGAAATTGGAACCAGCATAGAGGCTCCAGCCAACGAGAATGGATTCCCGCTGGAGTTTACCCCGTACTTGATACGGGGCGGGAATGACAATGATGAGAAGGAGGATAAAGTGAAGTTTTCCCGATATAACCTCAGTCTTCCTCAATATCCTTTTAAAGATTCTACCTTAATCTATAACACCTTAACCAAAGCTAGTGTGGTCTTAAGTAAGGAATTAAAAGATTTAATTGGACCACAGGCTGGAAGCCTGTGCCACCAAAAGAGCTTAGTAGAAGAAGAGTGTGGGGTTGGTAGAGACGACCCGTCGGGTCGTCTCTACGGGGGGTCTGACCCCCTAAGCAAGGAGGATAGAGAATATCTGCAGGAATTAAAGGAGTTGGGGATTATAGTTGAGGATGAGATTGACGAGGGCTTGCAATTGAATTACTGGTATAATAAACTTCGCTTCTCAACTGTTGTCTGGAATGGAGTAATTATCCCTACTACTGACTGCGATTAGGTTGTGTCTATTGTTATCAGGAAGGTGCAAAGACTACTTTTTATATGAAGAGAGAAGTTCAGGAGATGACTGTAAAATGGTTTGAAGAAAAGATTGAAAAGGACCGCCCCAAACAAGTCTTCTGGGTCTTCTTCGGGGGGGAGCCTCTACTTGATATTCCGGCCGTGGACTTTATGACCTCTTCCCTTAAGAAATATTGTGATGAAAAGAGAGTCATTTTCCAATTTTCCATTATTACTAACGGAACAAACTTAAGTGAAGAGAGAGTAAAATTCTGGAATGAGCAGGGATTGGTAAGTATTCAGGTTACCCTTGACGGGTATGAAGAGATACACAATCAAAGAAGACCATTTATTGGGGGAGGGAAGAGTTTTAGTAAGATTTTTAACAACATCTTAGGTATAGTTGATAAGACAGATGTAATTCTTCGCTTAAATATTGATGCCCATAATCTTAAGGAGACTCCTAAGTTTTTGGACTTCTTAAAGGAGCATAAATTAGAAGATAAGCTTACCATCTTTTATGGTCTTTTATTGGAGGCAGATAAGCCTCTGCCGCATCAGAAAAAGTATAGGATAGTGGGTGAGGAGGGTGCTCAAGGTATTCTCTCTTTGCGTCAGTCTGCAATAGAGAGGGGATTTAAGGTTTCCGAAATCTTAGAGGGTGGTCCCTGTATAGCCAAGAGTGAATGTTCAGTAATGATTGACCCTCGGGGTAAGATTTATAAATGCACCGGGCATGTAGGATTGGAGGAGTTCGCTCTCGGTGGTTTAGGAGACTGGCAGAGTCTTAGCCGCTGTCGGACTGATTTAGGGGAAGAAGAATTTGCTGTAGGAGAGGTAGGAAGCTCCTCAAAGGAATATGAACAAAAGTATGCCCAGTATGTAGGAATGCAATTGGATGAGGAATGCCTTAATTGTGTCTTTGCTCCTATCTGCTTGGGTGGTTGTCCCTATAAATCCTATACCAAATTCGGAGACCCGAAGAAGAAAGTCTGTGAAAAGTCATATTATCAAACTCTAGCTAAAGATGTCCTCAAACAGATGTTCACTGAAGAAGAGATTAAGGAAAAGATGAGGAAATGACCTGTCCAATGGAGCTTGGGGATGAACTTAAAAAAGATACTGACTGAGCCTAACTTTGCTCTTCACCAGGTTAAGCCCACTCTTTTGCGTTCTCTTAATAAGAGATTGAGCCCCTTCTTAGCGGGATATAGCTTCTCCCTAAAGCATGTCTGGATTATGCTCAGCTACAGGTGTAACTTAAGCTGTCAGATTTGCGGGCTCTGGGGAAAGGCTGGTGTCTGGAAAGAACTTCCCCCGGAGGACCTTAAGGAAGAATTAAAGAGTAAGGAGATAACTTCTTTAGTTAATGACCTTGCTCCTTATCAGCCTTTAGTCTTGTTGACTGGAGGAGAGCCACTTTTAGCTAAGAATTGGTATGAGGTAGCTCTTCGGCTTAAGAAGAAAGACCTAAGGTGCAGTATTTCTACTAATGGAACTAAGATTCTGGAGAATAAAGATAAGATAATGGAGGTTATTGATAATTTAGATGTATCTCTGGATGGGAATAAGGAAATTCATGACAAGCTCAGAGGAGTTCCCGGAACCTATGAGTTGGTAATAGAAGGGATAAAGGAGATTGACAGGCTTAAAAAAAAGAGAAAGCAAAAAAAGCCCTATCTTAAGGTCTCTTTTACCATAAATGAGCTGAATTACTTTTATCTAAAAGAGATGGTTGCACTTTTACAATCTTTAAATATTGACCTTGATACTTTGAACTTTCGTCACTTAGCGTTTGCCAGTGAAAAAACAATAAGTAAGCACAAAGAGGTCTTCAGCAAAAAATTCCAGCTTAAGATTTCTTCCCTTGATGGTTTCATCTTTAAGCCTAAAATTGACCTAAACACTCTAATTGAGCAGATAAAGGAGATTAAAAAGGTAAGACCTAAGAATATTAAAGAGGTAAATTTTGAGCCTGACTTAAGCCTTTTAGAAATAAAAGGTTTTTACAGTAACCCTAACTTCGTCCCCCCTAAATTTTCTAAAAAATGTTTCTTTCCCTGGCTGGGGGTTAGTATTCTCCCCAACGGGGATGTCTGGCTTTGTCCTGACTATATAATTGGAAACTTAAAAGAAGAAAGGTTTTCCCATCTCTGGAATAATAAGAGAGCTAAAGCTCTTCGCTCTTACCTAAATAAGTTCGGGCTTTTCCCCGCTTGCCACACCTGCGCCAGCCTCTATGTTGATTGAAATTTTCCGGTCTTTGTAATCTACCGATTTCATGAAGTCAGCAGTTAACAGGCTGTCCGAGAACACTATTGTGTCATTGCGGTGAGCCGAAGAATGTCATTGCGGTGAGCCGAAGAATGTCATTGCAGTGAGCCGAAGAATGTCATTGCGACCTCTGATTCCTGAACCCTGGCCTGGCGCCAGGCCAGGCCTGTCAGAGCCTGCCCTGATGAAAATCAGGGAACAGGTTTACCCCGTATTGAATACGGGGTTTAATCAGGGGGAAGCAACCTCAAAGCGAAGGGGACTAAAAGGAGCGTGGCAATCTCGGGTCTTGAGGTCTGACCCCACCACCATAGGCGGGGTTTTCTAACCCTGTCAACAGAAGCGATAAGGAGGCCCATTCTTGATAGATTCCCCTAAAAAAGTTACCTCACCAGTCTTTATCTCCCCACTGCTAGCTTTAAGTAAACCACAGATTGCCTTTAAAGCTGTAGATTTTCCTGCTACAATTAACTGCTCTACCAAATCAAATCTCTCACAACCAACAACTAATAACTGATAAAAAGTCTATATTCTATTCATCATCTAATCCTTGAGGTCCAGAGGTATCCCTCTTTCGCGAATCTCATAGATCAGGGGTAACCAAGTATCCCTTTCGTAAGATTCTGAAGAAATGGCAATAGGTTCAATTCTGGGTCAATTTTATAAGCAATTTGGAAAAGCCTTACACCTTCTTCAAAACGGTCTTTTCCAAAATCTGGGGAGACAATAGCTAGATCAATATCGCTGTCCTGGTGAAATTTACCAGTAGCCTGTGAACCGTACAAGACAATTTTTGTTACCCGTATCCCTCTTTCTTCAAGCGCCTTTTGAAATTTCATTAGTATTTCTACAATTTCTCTCTCAACCATTGGAACACCCTTTTAATTTCATTTAGATTTTGTTCTGTAAAATCCTTTGTGCACTTTTTATAGAATTTCTTTATCTACTCCTTTATTAGCTCACCTAAAATCTCTTCAAGTCTTTCTTCAAGGTTATTTAAAGCACCTTTGTAGAGGAAATATATCTTTCCATCTTCATCAATTACAAATAATGCCGGCAGTCCATATAGACCATATCTTTGGTAAGTCTTCTTATAAGGGTCAAGTAAGACCGGAATTGTTACCTTTCTATTCTTTAAAAATCTTGAAAGTTTTCTCTTTTCTATCTTCTCACTATCAATAAGAAATACCATCACATCCTTATCTTTATACTTTTCATAGACTTTCTGTAATATTGGCAGCTCCTTCTTACAAGGAATACAATGAGTAGCAAAGAAGTTAAGAACTACAATATACTTTTTCCCTCTTCCTTTACCTCCTTCCCACAAAGTTTACTCAACCTAATGTATTTATTCTCACTCTCAAGACTATAAAGAGCAAAGCCGGGAGCAAGGTCGCCAACTTGAGGAATCTTTTGCTTCTTGGCATAGGCAGAAGTGGGAAGTGAAGAAGTAAGAAGTAGGAAGTAGGAAATGGGAAGTAAAAAGGATATAGCCACTAACCGCTGAGCTCTACTTTTCACCTGCCACTTGCCACTTACTACTATCTTTCTTTTCATTCTCAATCTTATCCTCATTTTGTCCCACCTCACTGTCTTCCGGCTTCCCTCTCCTGCCTATTGCCTATGTTTGTCATTCCCGCCCCGTACTGTCATTCCCGCGTAAGCGGGAATCCATTTTGCCTATTCCCTCTTGCCTATCTGTTGACTGCGGACTTGCCTATTGGCTATTGGCTATTGCCCATTGCCTATTAGTTGCCTCTGTCCTCTATTTACGGCAAATAGCTTAAAAACCACATAAGATTATCAGTAAATACCATAATCCCGATGATAATAAGCAAAATACCACTTATAA
>Ga0066637_10000393_pt1 | contig 26287 bp, 27 predicted proteins | sample CryGeyCG2014_020_FD_62737 | JGI IMG/M metagenome (GOLD analysis project Ga0066637, IMG submission 62737) | Groundwater microbial communities from aquifer - Crystal Geyser CG08_land_8/20/14_0.20 | ecosystem: Environmental > Aquatic > Deep subsurface > Groundwater | place: USA: Utah: Grand County...
TGCCTCCTCAAGCTCTCCAAATGCTCCATATGGTTGTCCAGCATCAGCCTGTCCAGCGAGGGAAGCTTCACGCTCTTGAGCCACTCCATCCCTCGCTTGCCAAACAGGTCCGAGAACCCGGCGGCTGCAATGCCGTTCCTGTCGAGCATGCTGTGGATCTTGTTCTTCACCATCGTGCGTATCTTGACTATGGAAGCCCTGTGCCTGAGAAGGTACCTCATCTCCCTAATCTCGTACGGCGGAACGTAGCATGAAGGAATCAGGTCTGCCCTCAGCAGGTGTGCAAGTATCCTTGCGTCTATGGTGTCGGTCTTGATTCTCGCTGACGCAATGGCCTTCGTCTTCAATGGGTTAGCCAGCACCACCTTCATGTGAACTTGCTCAAGCCGATCGTATAAATTTGCCCAAACGCTGCCAGTAGATTCCATCACAACCTCATCGTCCATGGAGAGCCTAGAAATCAAGTTTCCTATTCCTTCATTGTTATTCAGGAAGGAGAACTCGTCAGATATCCTCCCTTCCGAATCCATCACTGCAACAGCACACTTCTGTTTCCCAACGTCTATGCCCACATACTTCATTCTTCTATTCCACCTCCAATATTCGGCTGGCATCAGGCTGCACTCACTCATCCGGGCGTGAAGCCCAGTTCTTTAGCAGCTCACGGGCATCGTCCAGTCATTTTACCGGTCGCATCGACCATGGTTAAAAATGGACTAGCCAGCCCACGCAGTGTATACGGGCCGTCTTTCATAAAGTCATTTTAGGGACAAGCCAGCGCGCTCAGAGTGCTTTTGAAATGCGTTGTCTGCTAGGACGGTATAACGGTTCCGGAAATTCGAGTTCTCAATTCGGCCGCTCTGTCTTCGATCTCTTTCCTCAGGGTAGCGATGTCTGAGGCAAGTGTTTTCTTCATTTCTGATGTCAAGTTTGATTTTACGATATCTTCTTCTAACTTTCTTATGTCTTGTTCGGCAGATCGCCTCATTTCCTCAGTTTTCTTTAGGGCTTCGACTTTGACTTTCTCGATTTTGGCAAAATGTTCTCTTACATCCTTTACTCTTTTGTTCATGTCCTCTCTTATTTTGTTCAGCTTTTTTCTATGCTCATAGTCAGAAGGCAGGCTCATTTCCGCATAACACCATATGTCAACTAACTGTAAAATCTATTAAGGTTTCCGCTCGCAACTTGAGGGAGCTATAACTCAAGGACTCTTGCAAACAGATTCTCGTAGAACAATTCGTCAAAACCATGCATAACAAGGTGAAAAAGGTGGTTGTGCTCTCTGGGAAAAACGTAAATGGGTGCAATCTTTTCCCCATAAGTAAGACTAACCTTGAAGTTCACCAGGTATCGTGCATTTCATGGAGAAAAGGTGGGTGCGAGATATTCGATGTAGAGCTATTTAAATAGGTAATTGACGATATTATTAGCAATTGGTCAAAGCACGCGCGCTTAAAGAACCAAGGAGACATAGAGAAATGAAGAGCAAGCAAAAGAAGAAAATGGAACTTCCAAAAAGGTACACGAAGAATAAGTAGTCATCACTGACAGTATCGCAAACCCCACTGAGGCTTCACTCAGTCGAGTAAGCTTGATCAAAGTCTTCTATCGACTTTATGGCAAATCGACTTGCCATTGCTAGAAGGCCAAGCGCAAATGTCAGCACTATACTATTCAGGACGACTTCGATCATATTCAACACCCTTGTAGGAGCGACAACTACATGGAATATGGTTGAACATATGCTCATTCGCGTTCAACGCTAACATATAAATATAAATAGCTGTTATAAATATTACTAAATGCGATTAATATAGGGTGCCACACCCAAACATGCTGTATGAGGAAGTGTTCATTTGAACGTAGGTGAAATGGTTGTAGCAGGAGAGGAAGCTCAAAAAGTGGCTGAAGCACTGACTGCGACGACCTTAAAGATGCTACGGGTGCTTTCGGAGGAACGTCTTGACGTTTCAACGATTGCCACAAGACTAGGATTAAGCGAGGCATACATAAGTGAGCAGATACGGCTACTGGAAGATCTAAAACTGGTTAAGGTAAGCTACGAACGAGGCAAGAGGGGAATCAGAAAGATCTGTGAATCTGCAGTAAAAGTAATCACAATAGTGATCAAACCAGAAGTCTAATTTGACCCATTATGCAATGGTCGGCATAAGAGATCTGAGAAGAGTGCACCTTAATGAGGCGGAAGCCTAAGCTAGTCATACTTGAGTGTACCTCTGAGACCCAAGAAAAAATGTCAGAAGGAATGTTGCTCCGGGAACTGATGCGCATTCTTGGCTTCGGAGATAGAACAAAGCTCTTGCCAATCGAAAACAAGGATGGTTTTCTTCGTAAACTAGAAAGAATTCAAGAACCGTATCTTCACATATCGGCTCACGGGGATTTTGATTCGGCGAAAGGAACTAGAATCAACCTCCCTCGTCAAGGGAAGATTTACTTTAGTGAACTAGTCGGCCTCTGGGAGGACAAAGCAAGATCCAAAATACCAAGACTTGTTGTGCTTTCAGCGTGTGAGACGGGACACGTAGACATGGTGAGGGCTTTTTCTGATGCTGGTTGCCAATACTGCATAGCACCCTTACACGAAACTTCCTGGGAAGATGCGGCTGTGTTTTCAACATTGCTGTACAAGCTCCTCATAGGAGAAAGAATGAGTCCATGGGTCTCATTCAAGAAAACCGCATTTGGCATTTCTAATGCCCTTCCAAGGCTGTCTGGTGCATGGAGCTTCTACGAGTGGGGCGAAAAAGTCATCATAGAGGAGCCATAGCGGATAATCATTTCCAAATGCCCCTTCATCAATCGTTACAACACAAACTTGTCCCAGAGCCTACACAAAAGTTACATGACACTAACTAGCTTGGAACCAAGGAACAAGTCAAAAAGTGAGTTTCTCCTTCTGGAGAATTGGCGATATCTCACTTCTTCTTCTTTTTACTCTTCGTTTTCTTCTTCTTGCCCATCAATGCACAACTCCTGCTCCTTTTGATGAGGCGCCTAGTTCGCCATAAGATAAATATAGGCAGTTGCTTATAAATATTGTCATATGTCTATATTATACGCCTAACCAAATCGCAAAATTTGCTATAACTATCGAGAGATTGCACATATTACGCAGATTGGAAATATTTATAACCTGTTTGTGATACTTATTGAAAATGGTGAGCTTATGGCTGATGACAGAATGCTTACAAACGTCGTAGAACTGGCAGAAGAGGGTATTGTATTCCACCTGTTCTTTTTGGCAAACGATGAAAACAAGAGTGTCAAGATAGAGGAGGTTAGAGAAATTGATTTTGAAAATGTCACGGAACATCTCCTGCAAGGCGAGTCTGTTTTCATTGCTCCAAAATGCGTTCAGAAACTAGGAATCTGTTTAACTACAAAGAGCGTTTCCGAGAAGGAAGCACCTAGACCCTGGTACATAGACCACATTTAGAAAACATGGATAAAGTCAAGATGTAGGTGTTGGTTGTCGGAAATTGCGTGGTGCATGATCAATGATGGAGTTTGCTGGTATAGACCTGGTTCAAGTGATTGAGGTAATCGTGGCGCTAGTAGTCACGTACTTGATTGCCAAGCTTGTATCAAGGGCCCTCGAAAAGATTTTTGAAAGAACACCATTTCCTGAGGACATTGAGAGATTAATTGTAAGAGTTTCAAAATACGTGGTTTACATAATTGGGATTCTCGCGACAATCTCCATTTCAGGCTTCGACCTCACTTCAGTGATTATAGGGTTAGGTGCTTTCAGCATAGCCGTAAGCTTTGCTATGAGTACAGTTGTTCAGAACTTTGTGTCGGGAGTTCTGGTGCAAGCGGACAAGGCTTTCAAAGTCGGAGACGAGATCAAAGTGCAGACATTTGAGGGAAAAGTCGTGAAAATTAGCATAAGAACAACAATCATAGAAGACAAGGAGGGGAACACGATTTTCATCCCAAACTCGATATTCATCACCAACCCAGTTATCAGGAAGAAGGGAACCCCTAACTGGTCCAGTCAAGATAGCATCGGCTAGTCGGAGGAGCTTCCTTGTCCTCAAAAAACGACTTTGAAAGGTCAAAAAGCCCCAAGGGTAGCCCGCGCGGGTCTTCGGACGCGAACTCGAAAGCTAATGCCGTTCTAGACAGTATAGCCTTCTCAGATGTTGAATTCACGTGTGTGAGCTTCATTTCAACAGTCAGATTCAATACACATTTAAGCGAAAGTGAAAACAAGATAAGGTGACGCTGCGAAATGATGGAGAAATCTCGTGCTCTCAGTTCTTTTGAAGAAGGAATCGCTTATTTAAGCACTTATACCCCACGGGAGTGCGGTATAGCAACTTTCACAAGAGACCTAGCCGATGCTACAGATCGGCTCGACGAGTTCAGACTTTCTGTTGTTATTGCGGTAAATGAAAGGGAAACAATTTACGATTACGATAAGAGGGTTAAATATCAAATCGAACAAGATTCCATAGAAGACTACATTCAGGCCGCTAACTACATTAATTCATCTAAGGTTGATTTGGTAAACCTGCAGCATGAATTCGGTATTTTCGGCGGGGAGTGGGGCGAATATATTGTTTCGTTCTTGGAGAACGTTAAGAAACCTGTAGTGACCACACTTCATAGTGTCCAGCCAGACTTCGGGCTGAAGGCGCAAGCGGTTTTGAAAAGCATCACGTCTCGCAGTGTATCAGTTGTTGTTATGGCACGAGTGGGCATGGAAATTCTGCAAAAATATGACGTCCCCTGCAAGAAAATCAATGTTATCCAGCACGGATGCCCTGACATTCCATTTGTTTCCAGCGAAAGTGTTAAGCCTTCGCTGGGTTTGAAGGGAAGAACAGTTTTGTCAACTTTTGGACTGGTAAACCGTGGCAAGGGTATTGAATACGCAATCCGCGCTCTCCCTTCCATTGTTGCCAAAGAGCCAAATGTTCTTTACCTCATAGTTGGAGAGACTCACCCAGGGATAAGGAAAACTGAGGGTGAACGTTATCGAATGGGATTGATGAAGCTAGCTGATAAGCTCGGATTGCAGAAGCATGTTAGGTTTCACAATCGTTTTCTTTCTAAAAGGGAATTAATCAGATATCTCCAGGCAACAGACATCTATATAACCCCATACATCAATCCGAATCAGATAAGCAGTGGCACGCTCGCGTACGCTCTAGGAGCCGGTAGAGCAGTAATATCGACCCCCTTTCTTCATGCCAAAGAAGTTCTGGCCAGGGGGCGAGGCCTGCTTTGCAGGTTTAGGAACCCTGATTCCATTACCGAATGCATAGATAAGCTTCTAGGAGATGAAAGCTTAAAAAAGAGAATAGAGAAAAGGGCCTACAACTACAGCAGAGAATTTGTTTGGTCGAACGTAGCAAAAAGATATGCTAAGTTATTCAAACAAGCCATCAAAGCTTGGAGGAGGGCATGGTCACGTGGATCTGCCACCTATTAAGTTGGACCTTCTGAAATCGCTTACAGATGATACTGGACTCCTTCAACACGCAAAGTTTGCGACTCCTAAGAGGCGCGAAGGATACACAACTGACGACAATGCACGTGCATTGATTGCCTGTGTCAAGTATCGTCAAATCTATGGTGACTCAGGAATAGGAAAGTTGGTGGATGTCTACTTGAGTTTTCTGTTCCACATGCAAGAGTCGGATGGTAGATTGCACAATCTTCTCAGCTACAATAGACAATTCATGGATGACATGGGTTCAGAAGACTCCATAGGACGCGCCCTCTGGGCATGTGGGTACGCCATCGGTTCCAGCTTGCCTTTGGAGAAGAGACTAATATCAAAGGAGATCTTTGACAAAGGATTCTCATGGGTTTCCAACTTCAAATCGCTCAGGTCTAAAACTTTTGCAATCCTGGGACTTGGTCATTATCACGAAGCGTATCCTCAAGATCAGAACTTGATCCTAAACATGAAAGCGTTGGCTGACCAACTCTTAGGCAACTATGAGCGCGAATCTTCTGGCGATTGGCACTGGTTTGAACCTTATCTCACCTATGTTATCGGGCGACTGCCGCAGGCCCTTTTTGAGGTTTACAAAAAAACACATAATGAGAAGTACCTTCAAATAGCCAAGGAGTCTTTTGACTTTATCCTAGAAGTTCAGATGATGAATGCCAAATTTGTGCCGATTGGCAATAATGGTTGGTACATGAAAGGAGAAGAAAGAGCTCTTTATGATCAGCAATCGATTGAGGCATCTTGTATGGTGGAAGCGGCGCTTACGGCCTTTCGCGTGACAGGGGATGAAAAATATCGAGAAACGGCTTACGTTGTCTTTGATTGGTTTCTTGGAAAGAACACCCAGGGTGTAGCGGTATACAATCCGGAGACCGGGGGCTGTTATGACGGAATAACACCTAGAGGATTGAACTTGAACCAAGGCGCGGAAGCTACTGTGTCCTATCTACTAGCCCGTCTAGAACTGGAGACGCCAAAATGATCTTCGTGCCTCGAAAAACACAATAGTTCTTGTACATTCTACAGAAAAAGGCTCCAGAACATCTTTGTTCAGCAAGCCATCACTTCGGGAACGCGTATTTGATTTATTAAGCATAACTATGTAAGGATTATATGGAAAGGAGTATCCAGATAGAATGTTGAAAGTTCGACATATAATGCTTGAAAATGTCGTAACAGCAAGAGACAACATTACTGCGAAGAGGGCTATCGAGATGTTATATAAGAAACATGTAGGGTCGATACTTATAACCGATGACGAAGAAAAATGCATAGGAATTTTCACCGAACGGGATGCTATTAGAATCGTAGCCCAGAAGGTTTCCTTGGACACGCCTCTGAAGAAAGTCATGACGAAAAAAGTTGTGACTATTGGCGAAGATGCTACACTAGAAGAGGCAAGAAGACGAATAGTTTCGCATGGAATTAGACATCTACCCGTGGTAGATCAAGAAGGGAAACTGGTGGGTTTGCTGGCCGTTAGAGGTTTTCTAGATGAGCTTTTTGGAATGAAATCTTAATCATGGTAGGAAATAGGGCATCATGAGACGTTATCAAGGCAATCCGATTCTGGGACCAATGGCAGCGCATTCATGGGAGTCGCGGAGAGTGTTTAATGCTGCTGCCTTTAGCGCGGACAAGCGCGTTCATATTCTGTATCGTGCCGTGGGTGACGATGGCGTTTCTCGTCTTGGCTATGCAACCACGTCAGATGGATATCATATTGACGAACGTTTGCCATTCCCTGTTTTTGAACCGGCAAACGATGCAGAAAAGGATGGATGTGAAGATCCGCGTTTGACTCTTCTGAATGACAAACTGGTTATGGCCTACACCGCATTGCAAGAACATGATCATCGACAGGTGTATCAGACTTCGTTGACTTCGATTGATGTTAAAGACTTTCTCAGCAAGCAATGGAAATGGGGAGACAGGCTTTTGCCCTTTCGGGGCATTCGTAACAAAGACGCAGTAGTTTTTCCCAGAAAGATTGGCGGCAAGTACGTCATGTTTCATCGTCTTGAGCCAGATATATGTGAGGCTTTCTCTGATGATCTTCGGCGGTGGTACGACATCAGATCTGTGATGGAGCCTAGGATGGAAAGTTGGGATTGTTGGAAAGTTGGGGCAGCTGGCACGCCTATTGAACTTAACGAAGGTTGGCTCTTCATTTATCACGGTGTGAATTTCGAGAAAGTCTATTCTCTTGGTGTTGCCCTGCTCGACAAAGACAATCCTGAAGTAGTTCTATATCGTTCTGACAGGCCCATATTGACGCCCGTCGAGGACTATGAACGCTTTGGCAAAGTGCCTAATGTGGTGTTTAGTTGTGGAAATGTGTTGATCGATGGTCAAGTTCGGATATACTATGGCGGTGCCGACAGCGTTCTGTGCGTCGCAACCTACGACCTGAGTGAGTTGATGCCCAAAAAATGAAGGGGTTATTTGGGCTAATCTTGCCTTGCTTGGCCGTTTGCAGCGAACATGTTTGTGCTAGGGGGCACACGCTTTATAATAGATTTGCCCCAACGCTTATGTTTCTGGGAAACTTTCATAAAATATGATGCATTTTTGTAGACAAGCTGAAATGGTCCATGCTCATTTAAAATGTCCAAATCAGCTTTCTGTGCTCAAAAGGTGATATTCTATGTTGCGGATAAGCAAGCTTGATGGAAGGAGACGGGGCAAAGTTGAGATAATAACTGAAATCTTGAACGTACGAAAACCAGCCAAGAAAACGCAAATCATGTATGAATGCAACCTGAGTTTCAGACAATTAAAAGATTATTTGAGGTTTGTGAGTGGTAGGGGCCTAGTTCGAGCGAATGCGGGAGATGGGGCAGTGACATATAAAATAACGGATGCGGGGCGAAGTTTTCTGAATAGCTACAATAACATGGCTCGATTGCTTCAGATGCAAAAACTCAAACTAAGTCACTTTGGGCAAACGCACAATGCCAGTGGAGTGCTGAAGATCAAGACAGAATGTGATGAAAGCATCCGCCAGCGTGTAAGAAATGAAGAGGAGAACTTGCTGTTTGAGAATTGCTAGCTCTCTGACAAAAGTTTGCCTAAATCATGTGTCTTTTTTGAAAACGAAACTTTTTAAATCATTAGATGCAACTACAGTTGATGTTCAATGCCTGTTGCAATAAGACGAGTCCTCCTGGACGCGCTTAAACCTCGTGAATTGTCGCTTGTTGAGCTGTCGAAGGCTGTATGTTCTTCAGATGGGGTAGAAGGGATAGACATAGTCGTCAGTGAAGTTGACTCCAAGACAGAAACCATAAAGATAACAGTGAAAGGAACCAAGATAAACTATGATGCGCTCTCGAAAGTTATGGATAGACACGGCGTTTCTGTAAGAGGAATAGACGAGATTAGCGTAGCCAAAGTGTAGTCTCTTTGATAGCAATGCTTTCGCAAGTAGAGTGCCTCTCTTAGATCAAGGTCTGAATCAGAAACCCTGCAACGAAAGCAATGACGCCAAACGCTGTCATCCTTAGCCCTTTGATGAAGGGATTCTGTCTTCCAAGTCTTCCTAAATAGGTTCCTGCAACGAAAAGGATGCCTAGCGCCAATAATATTGAGGCCCAAGATGCTGTTACGATGCTAGTCAATCTGAACATCGCGAGAACCAAGGGAATGATTACGATGCCACAACACATAAACGGCGTCAAGAAGTTAACAATAGAAAGTACTATTGCATAAGTCTTGTAGTTCTCAGTGATCATGGTATGGTCGAGATTTCTGAACAGAGCCTTTTCAAGTTCGGCAACCCTTCTCTCCCGCTCTAACTTTTCAGATTCGTAGACACTGACGCCACTCGATATTCCCAGCGCAACACTGCTGGATATCAAAGTTCCTATGACTAGTCGTAAGTCTGGATTTGCAGCAAATATGGAACCGATGATTATGCCCATCTGCATGAACGTCGAGTCGAACAAGGTATTTATGAAAAACCTGCGAAGGACAGGCCCGATCTCTTTGCCTGTTCTGGATAAAGTTCGCAAGTTCACGTTGGTGATCCCTTTTTTTCTGAGTGTCTGATATAGTAGGCAAATAACTATTTAAATAGTTTCTCTGCTATATTATTAGTTTGACCGAAAGGAAAGTAAAACAGAATGGTAGAACGAATCAAAAGTGGAAGAGACTCAGAAATAAAACAGAAATTAGTATCTTCAATCCACAAGAAAATAGTAGTAGCAAATGACTTGCCAAAAGATATCGTGATTGATACCGAAGAATGTGTAGATGGCTCAAGGCCAAGTATATTGATCAGAATAAAGAGGATTATTGGACGCAAGAAAACTAGGATTTGCAGATAGTATTGGACTCGGTAAACGTGGAGCAGAGCTTTTCCTGAGAGTTGAATACGTGTAGGAAGCCAGAAGGAAGTTAAACTGCTACACCTGCCAGCACAGATGAAAAGAACCACACGCAACGGCAAGACCGAACAAGTGTTCGAACTGCGGAAACACTGACATTCAGAGTCCCTGAGAATAGGGGGATATGCAAGGGTCGGAAGGGGTGGCAGAGGCCTGCCAAAGCTAAGTGGTATGAAAAAAGTAAGAAAGAGAAAAAAAGAAAAGCAAAACGATACAGACAAGCTGATCGAAGAAAACAAGGCATATAGTACAATGGAATTGGAAGAGGATTTCTAGGTTTCTGTAGCGCGCAAAATCACAGCTTAGTGCTAACGTTGGCTTTCGGATGTTCTTGCTAGCATCTATATCGATGCAACCGCCAGTGTTTGAGATGAATACTAATGCCGAGTCATGAAGAACACCATCAAGCTAGTCTAAAAAGATATGGTAAACGATTTCAAAGCTACATACATGGATGGATGAAACTTTCACATCAGCTGTAACCAGGAACAGAAACAGCGCACACTCGTTCTATTATCGTAGTTGGAAAGTGCAACGAGGAAAAGAAGGTCTGCTAGCTCTCAAAATTTTCCGATCTCTGAAGCAAAATGGTCATTTCTGCAAGCTCTTGGTTTACTGCTTGCTGAATTAGGCCTTCGACCGAAATACCCATCTTTTCCGCAATCTTTGTGATTATTTCGTATTCTGCTTCCTAGATGTCGATTTCAATCTTAACCATGTTGAATCCCATTTGTCAAATATATTACGCGCGCACGGAGTCTATTTCGCCGTCTTTCTTTGTCTTCTCCTCCTCTTTTTCGTCTTCTTCTGCCTCTTTTTCCCTGATTTGCTGCTCATACCCTCGTTCCTTTTCTTTCCCATTCAAACAGCCACCTTCAACGCGCGAGTCCTCTGCTAGGGAAGGAATCTGAATGGCAATTACTCGCGCTCATGGCTGTAGTTTGCGGCCATCGAACCATGTGGTGAAGATGGGAGTGCTCATGTTCGCCTTTCTCGCGCAATCCCCGACTTCTTGCACATTTCGTGCTGCTTGATACTCGACGTTGCACGGCACAGACCGAGCGCATCGCCACTCAAGGCGGTAAGACGATTATGTGAGGTTTGGGCCAGCAATGTACTCTCGCCAGATTTCCTCCCTTGCTACGCACGCAAAAGAACACGTGCGTCACTAATCGTAAGCGAAAAAGTTATTTAAATAGTTTTTTGTCTATAATGTTAGTTAAATTGCTAACTATGAGGAAAAGACAGCCAACGAGTTCTATCAGGAGCGTGCGCTGAAAACTTGAAGCTCTGGCTTGCGCTAGTTACGGAAAATGTTTTATTCTAACCGGATGTAGTATTCCCAGTGAGAGTACCATGGCTAAATGTCCGAAGTGTAAGAAAGAAGTTAGCACTCCAAAGAAGACCTGGAAGATGGCTGGAAGGAAAGACAAGAGTGGCAAAAGGCTGGAGCTTACGATCGGACTCTTTGAATGCTGTGGAAAATCTTTCAGATCTGTCCTAGACAAAAGAAAAATCTAGCCAACAAAACATTCCATCTCTTTTTTCTATTTCCGAACTCACAAATATTCTATTAACTTCATGAAGCTTTTCGACCAGCTCAAAAACAGATAATCTTTTGATTCGATACTGTTCTTTCATGGACTCCCTAAAATTTTTGAAGGAATTGTCAAGTTTTGGACTTGTTCTTTCTTCTTCCTAAAACCATAGCTGCAACACCTATCCAGCAAAGTGTCAAAAAGAAACCTATACCAAAAAGAGTATTCCTTAAGGGATGAAGATATGGAAGGTAATCTATGATGAGCCCAGGGTGCAATTGCTCCTCAAGCATCTTAATACGATACTGTTGTGAATTGATGCCTTCCTCTACACCGTGTATGTAGGCTGCTGTTATTGCCAGTATGAACGTTGCTATAGTAAGAGCTTCTATTATCCAGAATGCCTTATTCATGACTTTTCATCTGCGAAAGAAAGATGTGCTCAGGTTTCCTTATAATTCTAGGGATTAGAACAGATTTCTGCATTCTGACGACATTGTTCTACGTAGAACATTTTACTGATTCAAAATCAGATTTCAAAATACTAATTTTGGCTTCTTAAATCAAATATTCAACAGTCAACGACACAAGAAGAGGCGTAAAGATTGAAAACTGAGAATAGAAAAACCGTAGAGTCTAATAGTGTTACCTCATTAAGAAGCATTTCTAAAGAAGAAAGGAAAAGAGAAGCAAATAAACCATTGTACCTAACTCGATATGAATAGTTATTCCTACATACACTACACTTTTTAGTCTTTTGAAGAAATCTTCCATAGGCAAATACAATGTTTCACGTAGAACATTGTTCCATAAATGATTTAGATTGGTGGCTATGGATAGAGAATTAGAGGAATAGGGATTGCAAGAAATCAAATTTTTTACCATTGACTTATATAAAATCAAGGGAAGAGGAGAATTTGGATGCCCAAAATGCGGAATTAAGATATCCCCTGATGATAAAACAGAAGATGCTTATACAATTTTGGAACCAGTTATGAAGGGAGACTGTTTAGACAAGATAATCTTGCAATGTAACAAATGTGGAAGCCAGATTCATCTAACTGGATTTCAATTCTTAAACATAATAAGATAACCATTTGAAATTGTTTTTCTTCCCTTCAAATCTAATAATACACACCCACACAAGCACAAACACAATAACATACACCAATAACAGATGGGCCATTCCTTTAATCTATTTATCTTAAGACAACAAAGTATTCTTTGATAATCATGACGTTCAATCCCCCTGAGGAAGGACTTAAGCCTGGAGAGAATGTTGTCTGGGCTAGAAAGAGAGGAACAAGATTCTGGGTCATATTCTTCAGCATGATGCTGGGAATTGGCGGAGCAGTAGGCACAATCAACGCTTTTGTCTTTGTTGGATTAGCCCTTGCTTTACCCTTACTAATCCTAATGGCTACAGGGTTCTTCTTTATCTTTCGAGCCTTCATGAGGGGACGAGGTACAAAATACTACTTGACAAACGAAAGACTGATCGAAGCTAGAAAGGGGCAGATCGTAAAAGAAATCTCCTTAGAAAGGTTTCGGGGCAAATCTCTGAGTCAATTCTTTGAAAAGAAAGTCATAGGCACAGTCAACGATCGGCCCGTTTACGTCTTCAAGATTTGTGATCCTGAGTCAGGAGATACTCTCATGGAACTCAAAGATCTGGACACGGACTCAGTGGAGGCGCTGGAAAGAATAGGACAAATAGTTGAATGCCGTCACTGTAGCTTTAAGAACCCAGCGAACAGCCTGAAATGCAGTAACTGTGGAGCACCGCTTTAAAGAATTGTGACAACTGTTCTAGACTTAAGTCCCAAAGACTATTGCGACATCCAGATTCTAATATTGAACAATGCCAGGCTTACTTATTTCAGAAATACCCGCATTCCACTAGTTAGATAGTATGCCTTCTTCGGTAAACTATGACTGCCAGGAGTGTTGCTATCACGAATGGAGGCAAGATTAGGAATGATGGAAACTCTGACATTCTGCAGTACTACAAGGAAATTCAGCAGGTACTAAGACCAAATGAGTCTCTATTCTCCAAGTTTCTACTTGTCTCTGGATTGAGAATGAGAGAAACTATCACGTCTTTCAACTTGATTATCAAACTACAGGCTGAAGGAAATCTTGGGGAATACTTCAATACTGATCTATCAGCTCTGGAACACTTCAAATTCAAGGATTTATTCCTTAGACGTGCAAAAAACTGTTTCATTACCTTCATTGATCCAAACCTAGTTTCTGAAATATCCAGTTCTACACCATTGGCCTATGCACAGATTCGCAAGAGATTACTTAATGCAAAATACGGAATGAGGTTCAATGAGTTTAGAGACTTCTACGCTACTTTCATGTTGAGGAATGGCATCATAGAATATGAATGCAACATGTTACAGGGAAGGATCAACCCTGATTCAATATTGACAAAGTTTTCAAGGAACAAGCTAACAACAATCAAGCTCTTAGCATTGACCCAATTGGTCAAGGTAACACTGACCCAAAACTCGATAATTCTAGCTCTGTTTTGGTGCGGGGGGTGGGATTTGAACCCACGAACCCCTGCGGGATAGCCGCCTCAGGGCTACGCCTTTGACCTGGCTTGGCAACCCCCGCCCCCGGGCAAGCCGATTGCCCTATCTTCTAATTTGCAGTCTGAATTAAATCTTGCTTATCCTCTGCAAGGCAGGAGAAGAAAAAAAAGGATGTGTGTTTCGTGGCTTAGACTATGCGGAAGTCTTCCTTTATCGTTGTCAACACCACATGCGTGTTTGTGCGCTCCACGTAAGGCAAAGCCAAAAGCCGCTTCGTAAACTTGCTCAGCTCCTCACGATTCTTGAACTTCGCAATGATAACCGCGTCAATCAACCCCGTCAAGTCGTACACGCAGCACACGTTCGGAAGCCGCGCAATCTCGTTCTCCATCTCCAAAAGCCTCCCCTTAGAAACCGTTATCTCGCTGACAACCGTCAACTCGTACCCGAGCTTCTCATGATCCAGCAGCGCCGAATAGCCCTTTATAACCCCCTCATCCTCCAACTTCCTCATTCTTGACAACGCTGTCCCAATGGAAACGCCACACTGCTTGGCCACCTGCCTCGACGAAAGCCGAGCATCACCTGTCAAAGCTTTCAAGATTTTAACATTTGTTTCATCCAAATCCATGTTCTGTCACCTGACCTGTACGTTTGTCCAGTTGCAGCATCTTCTATTTAACATTTGCTTTCAATTTTGGCAATAAAGCTTTTATGCTTGCAACTTCCTCTGATTCTGCTATACACCTGCGCATGGTGAGAACAATGGTGCATGGAGGGCTGAAAGAGAACCAGAACTTCGACACGTACCTAAGGCTGATGAAGAATGCCGACTACGTTCTGTTGCACTTCACGGACATGCTCGGCTACCTCAAAGGCAGAACCATTCCCGCAGAACAAGCCAAAAACGCATTAACCGACGGCGTGACCTTCGACGGCTCCTCAATGATCTGCGGAGCAAGCATCGAAGACAGCGACATGATAATGAAACCCGACCCAACCACGTTCACAGTCTGCCCATACTACTTCTACCACAAAAGCGTCGCCAGCTTCATCTGCGACATAAAACAGCCAGACGGAACACAGTTCGAAACCGACCCAAGACACCTCCTACGAAAGACACTAGAAAAAACATTGACAGAAGGATATCAGCCAACAGCCGCAGCCGAACTAGAGTTCTACTTGGTACAGAAAAACGAAAAAGGCGACATTGAACCTGTTGAAAACCACCTCATAGACAAACAGAGATACTTCGACAACGCGCCAGGCCGAGACTTAACAGAACCCTATCGAATGGACCTGTCAAACGCGCTGTCCACAATGGGAATTACGGTTGAACGGCAACACCACGAAGTAGGCTCAGCCCAAAACGAAATCACCATCAAATACGCCGACCCGCTAACCACATCCGACAACATAATGCGCTATAAATTCGCCGCCAAAGCCACAGCCGACAAGAAATATGGCTGGACCGCAACATTCATGCCCAAACCGTGGCTCGGCAAAGCAGGCAGCGGCATGCACATCCACCTTGGACTGTTCAACCCGAAAACAGGAGAAAACCCGTTCTATGATCCGAAAGGCTACGCATACGTGTCACAGAAATGCCGATACTTCATCGGCGGACTCCTAGAACACGCCAAAGCACTCTGCGCCATAGTCGCACCCACAGTCAACAGCTACAAGCGGCTCGTGCCAGGCTACGAAGCACCAGTGTACATTGCATGGAGCAAACGAAACCGCTCGGCCCTCGTGAGAGTGCCAGCGTTCTCACCTCAAAACGGAAAAGAAGCCAGAATAGAATTCAGATGTCCCGACCCGCTGTGCAACCCTTACCTCGCCTACACCGTTGCCTCCGAAGCTGGACTAGAGGGCATCAAGAAGAAAATCGACCCAAGCGAACCCGTCGAAGCAAACATCTATCACCTAAACGAAACGGAACGCAGAAAACTGGGCGTTAAAACCCTACCCACTTCACTGAAAGACGCATTGGAAGAGTGGAAAAGCGACGAAATCTGCATAAAAGCGCTCGGCACAGAAGTAGCCGAGAAATACATTGATCTCAAAATGCAGGAATGGCGAGAATACGAACAACATCAACCAAAAGACAAGAACCAAGTCACTTCATGGGAAATCCAAAAATATCTCTACGCGTAACACTAGACTTTCGGCTTCGGCATCAAGTCCTTGATTTCCGCTTTCTTGAGCAGCTCAACATGCTTAACCAGTTCGCTGATAACAGCCTCTAAGACTCTCTTTCCCTTTTTGGCAGAGGCCGTTGACTGTTGCCCAAAGACTCCTGAACCTGTTTCATCAACGCTGTCCAGCGGAAGCGTCATCCCTTCCACCTGCAACACATGTCTCCTTGGCTCCTCATCAACCGCCTTAGCTATACTCACAAGCTTGGAGTGCAAAGCCAAATTCACCGAAGTCTCCTCTGCACCTGCATGCCGCCGTTCTTCAGGCGAAAAAAGCCCTGGCAGAAGCTTCGCTGAAGCTGGCCACCACTGAAAGACAGAGACGAAAACGCCTTGTCCCCTCAACTCTCTAGCCAGTTCGGCAAGCGCAGGCAAGTTGCCACCGTGGCCATTGACTATCACAATTTTGCACACGCCATAAAAGTGAAGCGCCAGACAGGTTTCCTTCACGTATTCTTTGAAAGCCTTTGGAGATATGAAGATGGTTCCCCAAAATTGCCTGTGATGCAAACTGACGCCGAAAGGAACAACAGGCAGACAAAGAACCCCCGTCCGCTTCGCGGTTTCTTCCGCCAAGGTCCCGGCTATCAAATGGTCCGTTCCGAGCGGATTCGCAGGCCCGTGCTGTTCAGTTGAGCCAACCGGAAGAATCGCCACATCATTCTCGGCAAAATACTCCTTAGCCTCGGCCCAGCTCATTTCACAAAGCAGCACTTTCAATGCTCTCACCTCTTTCACGAAATCGTTTTATTAAGCGGCAATGGAATATAAGGATGCAGTCTAATACGGTGAAAACCCTTTGAAAGCTCTCATTCTGACAGGCGGCTTCGGAACAAGGCTCAGACCGTTAAGCTGCACAAGGCCGAAGATTCTTTTTCCAATCGTCAACAAGCCCTTGTTGCAGTGGACCCTCGAAAGACTCGCCAAAAACAATGTAAACGAGGCAATAATGGCGGTCAACTACCAAACCGAAGTCGCAATCAAACAGCACCGAATACCAAGACACGGACTGCACGTTACCTATTCACGCGACCCGCTGAGAAAACCGCTGGGAACCGGTGGCCCGATAAAAAAGGCTGAAAAACGCATAGGCCACGACTCCCACTTCCTAGTTTTGAACGGCGACATATTTGCTGATGTCAACTATACGGAAATTCTTCGAACGCACCAAAAAAAGGATGCAGTCGCGACCATTGCTCTACACCGAGTCGAAGATCCAAGCCGGTACGGAGTAGCCGAGCTGGCAAAAGACAGCCGCATAAAGAGATTCATTGAAAAAGCGCCACGAGAAACTGCGCCAAGCGACCTGATAAACGCGGGTGTCTACGCGCTCAGCCCAGAAATCTTCAAATACATCCCCAAAGGCCGAGCAGTATCAATCGAATACGAGGTTTTCCCGAAGCTCGCCGAGGAAGGAGTGCTTTACGGCTACGCCTATGATGACTTATGGAGGGACATAGGCAAGCCTGAAGACTACTTGGAGATAAACAGAACTCTGATCAACTCGGCAATAACCCAGCCGAGGTGCAGAATCGGAAAAGACACAAAGCTCAATGAACCAACCGCGTTTGACAAGCAGGTTTCTGTGGGCAGAGAATCGGTCATAGGACCTCATGTTGTTTTAGGACAAAACGTCACCGTCGGCAACAACGTTCACATTCAAGATTCCGTCATTCTCAGCGGGACAGCAGTGTCAGACTTTGCTTCGATAGACGGCGCAATAATCGGCGAAGGCGTATACATAGGAGAAAACACCAAAATCGGAAGAGGGTGCATAATCGGCGACCATGCAAAAATCAAAGACAACACAGTACTCACAGAACGAGTCTCAATTTGCCCAGCGAAAGAAATTTCTGAAAGCGTTTTAACGTCAAAATGCATAACTTGAAAGGAGAACAAACCCGTATGTTCACCCAAAGGCGCCTTTTTGGAACAAACGGAATCCGCGGACTGGTCAACAAGGAACTAACACCGGAGACAGCAATCAAAATCGGAGCAGCAACAGGAACATTCTTCAAAAGTGGGCGCCTCATACTGGGATACGACGCCAGAACAAGCGGGCCCATGCTCGCTAAAGCCGTAATCTCTGGCTTGAACGCGGCTGGATGCGACGTGTTTCTGGCAGGAATGGCACCGACGCCAGCCTTGCAATACGCCGTGAAGAAGCACGAAATGCACGGCGGAGTAATAATAACTGCGTCACACAACCCGCCCGAATACAACGGGATAAAAGTCATCTGGAGCGATGGCATAGAAATCTCGCGTGAACAAGAAATACAGATCGAAAACGTGTTCTTTGACGACAAAATACGCTACGTAAGTTGGGACAAGATAGGTGTGGCAAACGACCTGCCCGGAGTGATTGAGGACTACCTGAAAGCAGTAGAAAAACATGTGGACGTCGTAAGAATCGCCAAAAAGCAATATCATGTTGTAGTTGACGCTGCAAACAGCGTCGGCGGCCTAGCTGCACCGCGCTTGCTGCGAGAACTAGGGTGCAAGGTCACAACCATAAACGCAAACATCGACGGAACATTTCCTGGAAGACTGCCGGAACCTCGCCCCGAAAACCTTGGAGAATTGGCCATGGCCGTTAAGGCAGTGGGCGCAGATTTGGGCGTGGCTTATGATGGTGATGCAGACCGTTCAGTTTTCGTGGACGAGCAGGGCGACATCCATTGGGGCGACAAGACATTCGCCTTAGTCGAGAAGCACTTTCTGAAAGAAAACGCAGGTGAAAAAGTCGTCACCCCAGTCAGCTCCTCAAGCCTCATCAAAGACATTGCTGACGCTTACGACGGAGAAATCGTGTGGACCAAAGTCGGAAGCGTAACTGTCTCTCAAACCATGAAAAAGCTGCGTGCAAAGCTCGGCGGTGAAGAAAACGGCGGAATCTTCTATGGTCCCCACCAAGCGGTCAGAGACGGAGCCATGTCAACAGCCCTGATCTTGGACATAATGGCAAGAACCGGCGATAAGCTTTCAAAACTGATCAGTGAACTGCCGAGATATTTTATAGAGAAAGCCAAAATAGAGTGCCCAGAAGACCTCAAAGAGAAGGTTCTCGAAAAACTGATTGAACACACAAAAAGGCTTAATGTCAACACGATCGACGGCGTCAAAATCTGGTTCAAAGACAAAAGAGCCATTTTGATAAGACCAAGCGGGACAGAACCAATCTACCGCCTATATGCCGAAGCCAAAACTCAAGAAAGCGCTGAGGAGCTTACCAAAAAGTACCATCTAGAACTCAAGAAGATAATTGACATCTTGAGGAAATAAGCGCCAACCAGCCGCGATGCATCACTGCTTAGTCCAATCCTTTCTCGAATACTGGCCGTATTCGGCCTATCGAGACCAGCACAAACTGGTGTAGTCTTGTAAATGGATGGCACTGCCGAAGAGGTATTATGGTGCCGGCTCTTGTCGCAAGAATCACACGAAATTAAGTTTTTTAGGCACCGCCCACTATTACACTTCCCTTACCGAAAAGTTGAACAGTCTCTCACACTAACTGCCGTGGGGAACATTCATATGTCATCACCACCATTAATCGCAAAGCCAGAAGAAATTGACATCTCCGAAAAACGCGGGAACCATACGGTCAGCATTATAGGTTGCGGACAAAACGGTATCCTACACGCCTATCTTCTCGCCGAAGCCGGTTTCAAGGTCATATGCGTGGATGCAGACCAAACCGTGGTAAGCCTCCTCTCGAAAGGAAAGGTTCCCTTCCTGAAACGCGAAATGGAAGCCAAATTAAGAAATCACGTGAGAACAGGATCTCTGAGAGCCACAAACGATACCAAGGCAGCTGTTTCACAAAGCGATGTCATCGTCGTGACAGTGCCTGTGAAGGTTGATGAAAAGAGAAAAGCTGACTATTCAAAAATAGAGAACGCCTGTAAGCAGGTTGGCTCAAGCCTTCAACATGGTTCGCTTGTAATAGTTGCAAGCACTATGGGCTTCGGCGCCACCGAAGGCATGATTAAAGAAACGTTGGAAAACACTTCAGGCCTCAAAGCAGGAACTGACTTCGGCCTAGCCTACAGTCCGGCTGGAGTTCTGAACACCCAGACGGGAGACTCTCTGCTGAGTCAAGAGCGAATTGTCGCCGGAACCGACAAAAGCAGCCTGAACGCTGCTTCAACTATTCTGGAAACTGCTACAAAAAACAGAGTGAAAAAGGCACAGAACATAAAGACTGCAGAACTTGCTGTTCTCCTTGAGATAATGCAACGAGATGTTAACGTTGCCCTCGCCAACGAGCTTGCCATTCTCTGCGAAAAAGCAGGTGCAGATTACCTTGACCTCGACGGGCTTCTTGACGTTAGTGAAAGGCCCAAACTTTCGTTGCCAGTACTTGCCAACAGCGACATTCAAAGGGAACCATATCTTTTGCTGGAGAATACTGAGGATCTTGGCATGAAACTTCGAATGCTTACAGTTGCCCGTGAAATCAATGAAGAAACAGCCAAGCACGCGGTCAACCTGACCAAAGATGCGCTGCGGAACTGTGGCAAGACCTTGAGAAGAGCAAGAGTCTCTCTCCTCGGAATTTCGCAAACCCAAAACGCGAAAGGCGCCCCTAAGAAGATACTGAAAGAGCTTGCAAAGCTTTTGGAGGCGAAGGGCGCCAAGGTTGGCCTCTACGACCCGTACTATTCAGACAACGAATTAGGCGACATTAAGGGCGCGTTCAAAAAAACCTTGAGTGACGCCGTGGAAAACGCTGACTGCGTGATGATTCTATCCGGGCACGACCAATTCAAACGTCTGAACTTGAAGAAATTGAAGGCCTTGATGAAGATGCCAGCCGCAATTGTGGACCTCGAAGGAATCATTGAGGTAGACAAGGTTGAAAAGGAAGGTTTCATATACCGCGGGTTGGGAAGAGGAGTTTGGACGAAATGAGAAAACTCGGCGTAGCTGTCATAGGTACTGGGTTTTGGGGCAAAAACCACGCAAGAGTCTACACGGAACTGGCAGAAACGGATCTGATAGCCATCTGCGACATAGACGCTGAAAGGGCAAGAAGCGTTGCCAAGCAGTTCGGCGTAAAATCCTACGTAAACACTGGAAGCATGCTGAAGAACAAGGACATCGAGGCAGTGAGCATATGCAGCTGGTCAACAAGCCTCGCAAAAGAAGCACTCAAAGCCCTGAAGGCTGGAAAACACGTCCTAGTTGAAAAACCCATGGCTGCAAACTCGAAACAAGCCCAGAAACTACTGCAGACAGCCGAAAAAGAGGCACTGCACCTCACAGTCGGCTTCCTCATGCGATTCATTCCAGGCCTGCAGCACATTGAACGAGCAGTCAAAGACAGAACAATCGGCGAACTTGTGTGCGCCACTTCAAAAAGAGTTTCCCAGTGGCCTGAAAGAATCGGCGACGTGGGAGTAGTGAAAGACACAGCAATTCACGACATAGACGTAATGCGATACATCTTCAACGAAGACCCAATAGCCGTCTACGGAAAAACTGGAAACATGGCACACACAAAGTTTGAAGACTACGCCCAATTAATGCTCACGTTTGAGGGCGGAAAAACAGCCTTCATTGAATCCAACTGGTTAACCCCGTACAAGACAAGAACGCTGGTAGCCACAGGAAGCAAAGCCATCATGAAACTTGACTACATCACACAAGAGTTGACCATAGAGAACGAAAAGGAAACCCTTCAGCCTCGATACCCAGTGAAAGAACCGCTGAAACTTGAACTGCAAAACTTCGCAAAATCCATCTTAGAAAACGAGAAGCCCCTCGCAACTGGAGAAGACGGCTTGAAAGCCCTGCGAATAGCTGAAGCAGCATTGAAGTCCTCAGCCACGGGCAGAGTAGTGAAGCTTAAACAATAAAATCAGGATGTCTTAGGCCCAGTTTTCAGCGTAAACGGTTTACCTTTGGACAATATTTCCTCCGGAACCTTTTCCTTCCACTTCTTGAGAAATGGCAAATCCTCATTTTCCTTGCGCAGATTATCTGGAAGCATCTCCGGAATCTCGTCGCGTATCGGATACCATCTCAAACACTTTGGGCACACAATCAAGCCTTCTACAATCTCCTCGTTCTCTTCGAAAACGTGCAGTTCAAGCGGGTGATGCTTGTCAATAGGACAGGCAAGTATCTCCATCAGCTTCCTTTTGATAGTAAATTCCTCCCGAGGTACTCTTGTGATTAAACACTATAAAACATTTTCATGCGCAAGGCGCTCCCGGATTACTTGTCAAAGTTTATTCCCTTCTTGTCGAGGTCTTTCAACATATCAAGCACTTCTCAGGCGCGAGCTGCATCTCTTCTACAGTGGCGTCTACATGGAAACTCTCCACTTGAGAAAAGGCATTTTGGATTCTTCTGCTGAGTACATCTCCAATAGGAGAAAACCACGTGAGGCTCTATCGACTAGAGGAATTGACTCTAATGTCCAAAACCACTTGGCACCAGTTCGGGCCCGTTGTTCGAACAATACGACCCAATTGAACAGCAAGATCAACGTCCAAAAGCTGAAGCCTCTTGACCACCTTGGACATTACCCTCCCAACTGGGCTCTCATTCTTGCTGACATATTCAAAATCATAGTAGTGTATCCAGCCACCGCTCTTCTTCAAGGCCAGCAAGGCAAAGGGTAAATATTCGAATGCTTTTCCGGGCAACGGCATGAGAACGCGATCTGCCACATGAGTCAACCTTCCCTCAATTACTTGTTTTGCGTCACCGAGCAGCGGGATTACCTTCCCGTAGGCGCCGTTTTTTCTGATGTTTTCTCTCATGAATTGAAATGCGACTGGACTAACATCAATCGAGTATGCCTTAAGCACACCAGAATGCTTAGCCACAATTATTGAAAAGCATCCTACTCCAGCAAACATGTTCACCAAGACTTCACCACTTTCAACTTGCCCTGCAATTCGCATCCGCTCGCACATGAGCCTTGGCGAGAAGTAGCATTCTGCGACATCAACAGAAAACGCACATCCACATTCCTTGTGAACTACTATCGTCTTATCTTCGCCAGCAACCCACTCCAGCTTCCGCAGTCTGAAGTCTCCATGAACAGGGCCTTTCTGAGCCAACACAGTTTTCACATTCTTGTGAACGGACATGACAGCTTCCGCGATGGCGCGGTTGTACTTCTCAGATGCTGGCGTTAAACGAACAACGGCTATGTCGCCGATTATGTCGTAAGAATTGTAAACACAAGCCAAATCCTCGGGGGGAAGAACCTCTGAAAGGAGCTCTCTCAGCCGCCTCTTCAAATTCTGTCTCGCCTGCAGAATATGGAGCGCTTGGAAACATTTAAAAGTACAGTAATTCCCCATTCTAGGAAGAGGAAAGCATCAATGGAGAAAACGCCAACTGGAACCGTTTACGAGTGTGTGAGATGCGGGGCAAACGTTCCTTCTGAGGAACTGGAGCTCCGAGGCGGAGAAATAAAATGTATTGTGTGCGGCTACAGAATTCTGAAAAAGAAGAAACCGCCAGTTGTCAAGCGCATCCAAGCAAGATAGAATTTCGCGACAAGACGTATTCTACTCTTTCTCTGAAAGGCCAGTTACGCGTGTGTTGCTGAGACCGCGGTGATGGTGCTAGAAGATTTCTTTTTCGCCTATCTTGCGGAGAGCTCTCCCCCGAAGCTTGACTGTTTCACTGACGAACTCTTCAGGTTGTCTTTCAACAGTCTTTCTCTTTACGGTTTCTCCGCAAACCCCTTTCGGCAACAATCGTCTCTTGAGGCACATAGCATACAAGCAGTTTGGGACATCACACATTTCTTCTGTCCACCTGCACCATGCACCATCTCGCCGATCGACAACAGCGTTCTTCGCACATTTGAACGATTGACATGTTGGAGAACAAGTTTTTGCTTGAGCCAATACATGCACGACCTTTGACCAATCTATTAACAAAACTTTACTGTTGCAGCATTACTCCGCTAAGAACTACTGTTCAAAGGAGTTTATATAAAGTTTTTTCCCTGAAACTCCTTATTCAGACTCTAGCTCTCAGCCTTCTTGGGCTTCAGACGCCTTCTTCTATAGACTTCAATCGCTAGAATAAAGAGCACAGTTGCTACGATTATCACCACTGTTGCCAGCTGGCTTGTTTCGACCAAGAAGCCCGCCAACATCACGTACTTGTTAGCTCTTATCTCGATCGTTGTTGACGTGACGACTGAATACGTGCCTTCCGTAAACGGTTGCGTTTGGTCTAACAGATAGACAACTACCTGCAGACTACCGCCGGTAAGCCCACCGAACACGGCGCTACCGTCAGCCTGCGTGCGGTTTGAACGGGGCATCGCGCCTTCCCGATGCAATGTGACGTTAACATTCGAAATTGGCTGTCCAAAGTAGTCAAGAGTTCTGATCGTGACTGTCAGTCCGTAAAGCTGGCAAGGCAGGGATATGTTCTGATTTTGGAATAAGTCCACGGCTACTTCATTCAGTTTTATCCCGTCTGAGTCGTAGGCTCCTATTTGATACTTGCCAAAGGTGCTGTTGAAGACAGCCAATCCTTGAGCGTCTGTCCTATTTTCGTAGTGTATTCCGCCCATGTTCTCTTGGACCTTCACCAGAACATCGCTGGCAGCTTGATTGCTCGCGTCAGTGACATTGACCTGCAGCATGAATGTTGGGCAAGTGACTGTCACATTGAACCAAGCTGTCAGATTTCCATCTACCCGCAACGTCTGGATGTTAGTTGTGTTGAACTGTGTACTATAACGTGAAACGTTTAGAACGTAGTTGATGTCGGGCAACAATGAATGTGCCACAGTTATCCCGTTGATGTCCGTGACGTTCTCGTTCTCTGCGGTACTGGGCGTATCCGCGCGTGCTAGGAACGTGCCTGCCTCAGGAATTCGAGTCTCGCTTCCATTTACTAATGCTAAAACCACTATCTTCAAGTTGGTGAGGTTACACGTCATGTCTAGCGAAGTCGCACCGGTGACGTTTATCCAGCCTTCGCTGACTGTTTCATTCTTGTACTGCGCTTCATAGGTGTAGTTTCCAGACTCAAGTCTGAAAGGCGCTATACCATCTGAACTGCTTGTCTGGTTGTAAATGGGGTTTCCGTTCTCGAAAGCTATCACGTTGACGCCCTGCACTGGCTCGGTTGCAAGGTTCCTCGTCGTTACATTGACATCGTATCCTGGAACTGTGAAGTTTTGGATGTCAAGCGGATTTTTCAACGTCGAACCTCTAGTAGTAATGTTGACAGTGTACGTTCCCATTGAGGCGTTTAAAGGAACAACCCAGCTCGTGTACTGAATTATGCCCGTGGAGTTGTCGGCTGTCAGGTTTGCATAGTGAATAACGTCTTTTCCCGTTATTGTGAGAGTGACGTTTTCACCGGGCTGATAGAGCGCTTTGATGTCGACGGTTTGATTTCTGTGGTATTCGGTTGAGTTTGTCAGCCCTACGGTGAATGAACCTGTTCCAAGCGTGGAGTTAAGCAGCACTTCATATTCGCCGACGAGGCTCGTGTTGGCTGGCGGAAAGTTTCCAGAGTAGTTTGCGATGATTGTTCCGTTGCCGGTAAGCGACGTGGTAAGGTTAAGCATTGCTGTGTAAGAAGCGTTGTTCACCGTGTTGTAAGGTATCTCAACCGTTACATTTGCAACGTATGTCGTGTTTGACTCGCCGCCAGTTATGGTCACATTGATCGGAACTGAGTCGCCTTCTTGCCGCTGCCCAGGAGGGTCGATTTTCGGCACGTCAAGGTAGTATGCAGTTGTGACCGTGAAAGTTCTGGTGTCTTTCTCTGCTGTGGTCGCGTTCGTGTCGATTACCGTCACGTTGTGGGCACCGGCCACTGCATCTGGAACAACAAACGACGCGTAAACACTGTTTCCTGTTGCAGTCCCGCTTGTGATGTTAAATTCATCAAACATCACCTGAAACGTCCCATTCACGGTGCTTATGTTAGCTGTCAATTGCACGGTGTCATTGACATGTCCTGAGGAAGGATCCAGGGAGATTATGCTCGTCTGAGCCTCTGCTTTAGGCAAGAATGGGAAAGTCAACATGATGGAAGACAGCATCAAAAACATGAACGCCAATGGTCTGATTTTTCTCAACGGAGATTTTTCCAAACGCTTTCCCTCGCACATCCTACTCAAGAT